>ERZ842401.147-NODE-147-length-91858-cov-6.507979_pt1 | contig 91858 bp, 62 predicted proteins | sample MGYA00521270_ERZ842401 | MGnify/ENA primary metagenome ERZ842401 (study PRJEB31892, sample SAMEA3878208) | bioreactor metagenome | biome: Moose rumen | place: Sweden | collected 2011-10 | study: EMG produced TPA metagenomics assembly of the PRJEB12797 data set... | reverse complement strand
GGGGAAACTGGCGTTCGCGCTTGAAGCGGTTGCGCAGCGCGCGGGCGAGGTGGTCGCCCGTGACTTTCCAGAATTCTGCCACGCGGATGCGGGTGGGGTCCATCTTCTGGCCGGCACCCATGGAGGAGAAGAGCCGTGCCTGCGTCTCGCAGGCGAGGCGGATGAGCAGGGCCTTGTCGCGCAGGGAGTCGATGGCGTCGATGATGTAGTCGTAGTCCTGAAGCTGAAACTGCGCTGCGGTTTCCTCGGTGAAGGTTTGCCGGAGGGCGGTGACCTGTGCCTCGGGGTTGATGGTGAGCAGTCGCTCACGCAGGGCGTCCACCTTCGCCCGGCCCACGGTCGGCATGGTGGCCATGAGCTGGCGGTTGACGTTGGTGATGCAGACACGGTCGGAGTCGACGATGGTCAGGTGCCGTATACCCGAACGGATGAGGCTCTCGGCGCACCAGGAGCCCACGCCGCCCACGCCAACGATGATGACTCGTTTTGTGGCCAGACGGTTCAAGGCTTCTGTGCCTATCAGTAGTCTGGTCCTATGAAATATGTCCTGTTCTGCGGTCATCGGTGATGTGAGATGTGCGTTTATGGGCACAAAGATACGAATAATAAACGAAAACGATAACGAAAACGAAAACAAATAAACGAAAACGATAACGGGAACGAAAAACTGCGTATCTTTGTAGTCGAAACGTAAAGATAGAAAGAAACACATGAAGATATTGGTTACGGGAGCCTCGGGCTTCATAGGCAGTTTTATCTGCAGCGAGGGAGTGAAACGTGGAATGGAGGTATGGGCTGGAATGAGGCGGACAAGCAGCAGCCAGTACCTGAAGGACGAGCGGCTCAAGTTCGCTGAGCTGGACTTGGGGGACTTTGAGAAACTGTGCGGCCAGCTGCGCCAGTTGAAGGCAGAGATGGGAGGCCAGGGCTGGGACTACGTGGTTCATGCTGCGGGAGCGACGAAGAGCCTGACGCGCGAGGGGTTCTTCAAGACGAACACCGAGGGGACGCGTAACCTGGTAGAAGCATTGAAGGCAGAGAGTATGGTGCCGCAGCGTTTCGTCTTCGTCAGTTCCTTGAGTATCTTCGGAGCCATTCGTGAGGAGGCCGTGCGCAAGCCGACGGCCGACAATCCGTGGATATACAGTCCGATTATGCTGACCGATACCCCACAGCCCAATACGGCGTATAGCGAGAGCAAGCTGGAGGCCGAACACTATCTGGAGGGTGTGACGGACGTGCCTTGGGTCATCCTGCGTCCGACAGGAGTGTACGGGCCGCGGGAGAAGGACTACTTTCTGATGGCAAAGAGCATCAAGCAGCATGTGGACTTTGCCGTAGGCTATAAGAGACAGGAGATTACGTTTGTCTATGTGATGGACGTCGTTCAGGCGGTGTACAAGGCTCTGGAGAGCGAGAAGGCTGTAGGCCGGTCCTATTTCCTGAGTGACGGGGAGGTGTACGAAAGCCGCAGCTTCAGCGACCTGTTGCAGCGTGAGCTGGGAGACCCTTGGGTGCTGCACATCAAGGCCCCGTTGTGGTTCCTGTGGCTGGTTTGTGCCATCAGCGGTACGGTCAGCGGATGGATGGGTAAACTGACTACGCTGAACCTGGACAAATATCACATACTGAGTCAGCGCAACTGGCAGTGTGACATTGAGCCCGCGCGCCAAGACCTGGGTTACCAACCCGAGTATGGGCTGGAACGTGGGGTGCAGGAAACGGTAGCCTGGTACAAAGCCGAAGGATGGCTCTAAAAATAGCTATTCGATAATTGAAGTCTGGGGATTTCGTACGCCAGTGGCTGTCTTCAGGTAAGCCTTTGCCACACCGAACTTGAGGAACATATCGAGACGAACGGGCAGATGGTTCTCGTCGTCGGTGACGTAGAAGGTGATAATCTCCTTCTCCTTTTTACCTTTGTATTCCACAAACGAGAAGACCATGCAGCGGTAGGTAATCTTTGTCTCCTCGGTCTTGAACTTCTTGATGCCCCGATAGACGAGAGTCTGTGATTCGATGTCCTTTCCGTCGGCCATGAGGAAGCGTATCTTCTCTCCTACCTTGAACTGGCTGCCGTCGAACGAACGGGCACGGAGCATCATGCTCATCATGTCGTAGACACAATCCACGCGATTGAGTGCCTGGCGAGTTTCTTTCCCATAGGGATTGACGTAGAGCAGTTCGATGTGGTTGTTGCCTCCCGGGTAGCTGTAGTGTACCTCGTTGAGACGGTACTTCCCACCCTCGTTGGCTCCCTTGCGATAGTAGAGGGGAACGAGGTCGGGGGTGACGACACTGGTCAGCGTGTCGCGCATGCAGAAGAACTTGTCGAGCCGTTTGCTGGTGCGCGTGATGAGGTGACTCTTGTAGGCCGAGCGTCCGTTGTAGGTGGTCTTGTCGGTGGTCATGGTGGCGGTGCCTGCGTTCACCCACACAAACTTCCAGTTGAAGAAGAGCTTGTACTCCAGTCGTTCGCCGTCCTGGAAGGCGGTATTCTTCTGTGGGCATTGGGCTGACAGGGGGGAAGTGAACAGGAAACAGAAGAGTGCTCCCGTCACCACTAAAGCTATACGATACGTCGTTCTCATTTTATTTCTTCTTTTTTTGTTCGCGTTCGCGGTTACGGTCTTTTATTGTTTTCTCTTTGTCGGCCTTCTGTTTGGTGATGGCCTTGGGTTTCTGTTTGGTAGCCTCAATGCTTCGGTAGTCCCATTGCTGCTCCACTTCGAACTTGGCCCTGAGGGGGATGGGCTGAGGGAAATAGAACACTTCCTCGGGCTGAGTGCCGCTGGCATACTCACCGGTGTCCCAGATGCCGTTTCCGTTGCGGTCGACAAAAAGACGCATATAGTAGTCTCCGGCTTTCAGGTAGAAGAAATCGGCACGTCCGTCCACAGCCTCTTGCTCGGCTACAGGCTTGTCGTTTTTGTTCAGCAACTGCACGACGCAGTGGTTGTCAGCATTCACCAGTTTAATGAAGATGGAGCCGAATTCGTCCTCCGATTTTACGCGGATATCGGTCTTCTGCGTCTTCGACGGAGTGCCCATTACGCTGGTGAAGGCCAGGCTGTCGGCCTCAAACCGGTAACTGGTGGCGGGTTGCCATTCGGCATAGAGCCGGTATTGCCGTATTTGTCCTTCGACGGGCAATAGCAGGAAGGGGGTCTCCACATAGTCGGAGTCCACTTTCATGTAGAAATGAACCTTGGTGGAGTCCACCCGCGCTATGGGCTCGTTGAACTGCAAGACGATGTTCTGGTTCGGGGCAATGCTGGAGCTGGGCTTTATCTGCGTCTCCAGAAAGACCAGCTCGTAGGGGTTCTGCTCGTTGGGATTCTTGGCCTTGCCTTTCTTCACCATTTTCTCGTGGTCTTTGTTCCACTCTTCTATCTTCTTCTGGCGTTCCTTTTCCAGTTTGGCGTGGCTGGTCTTGGGCACTAGGTCGAGCGAGTCGCTGCGCATGCGGTCGATGCCTGCCGTATCGGTGTCGAGGTAGCTGAGGACGAGGGAAAGCGTGTCCATATAGGCCACGGTGGTGTCGGTAATCCAGTAGGTGATGGTGTCGTTCTTCAGCGAGGGTTCGGGCAGCAGGCAGCCGACATCGAAGTTCTGTCCCTCGATGGTGGGCAGGGAGTCCTGCGGCGAGGTGAAGAAGAGGGTGAAACTCTCGGGCGTCTTACGCTCGGTCTTCAGCAGGTGTTTGTCCTGTCCGCTTTCCAGGAACGAACGGATGACCAGGTTGTCGGGGTAGTAATGGATGTAGGGCACCATGCGTATCTTCTCGATGTGGGAAGTGTCGGCCCAGATGGTGTCGGGGCGCAGGTCGGGCTTTTGGCTTGTGACGATGTCAAGCGTGTCCCAACCAATGGTTTCGCTCTTCTGGGAGAAGAAGTAGTTGCCGTCCATATCCTGCAAGGCAAAGGCGCGATAGCGTCCATCCTTCACACCCTTGACGCTGAACTGCCCACTTCCGTTTGTGCGTCCCACGCGCAGGAAGGGAGTGGTGGTGAACAGCGTGTCGTGGAAAGCGGAGTCGAGAGGATAGAGCCCCACCATGATACCTTTCACGGGTTCCAGGTTCTCGGCATTGAGCACGGTGCCCGACACCTCCATGGTGTCTATCTCTGCTCCCGTGCTGAACGAGAAGGTGTACTTCCCCATGGGGTTGCCCTCGTTGTTGTCCACGATGGCGTCGCCGAAGTCGATGGTGTAGGTGGTGTTGGCACGGAGCGAGTCGTAGAGGTCTATCTTCACGCTCTTGCCTGTGGCCCTGATGTTGGGCATCTCGGTTTGGGGAGGGGATACGACCACCTTTTCGCTGGCATTCTCCAGCTTTATGTATTCGTTGAACTGGATGTTTATCTTCTTCCTGTTGCTCTGGACTGCCTTGTTGCCGGGCGTACTGCTTACCACGCGTGGAGGCTCCTCGTCCCACGGGCCGCCGTCGGGCGAACCTATGCTGGCGCATGAGGACAGGAGGAGAAGAAAAAAAAACACCCCCGTGCCCCTTCCTTGTAAGGAGGGGCGCATATACCTTATTATATTATATAATATAGTCATCTTTCTCTTTATAACTACTCCCTCCCCTCGGGGAGGGTAAGGGGTAGGGACCGTAGTATTGATTCTATCACCTTCCGGTCGTTGCACAGGCGGGGCACCTTGTGCTGACCGCCCAGACGACCCTGCTTCCGAAGCCAGTCGTCGAACAGGTCGTGGCGGGCCACCACCAGTTCAGGCTCCTGCAGGGTGATGTCGGCACGCCGCTTAGCCTCGTAGTCGCTGTTCTGCTGTTGGAGGGCAAGGTCCAGCGCGCGCACGAAGTGACCCGTGTCGTCCGGCATACGGGAGAACTCCACCAGCCACTGGTGCCGACCGTGACCTTCGTCGTCCATGTAGACGGGGGCAGCGGTGTATTCCCTCACCTGGGCTCCCGTCTGTCGGCAGGCCTCGGCCAGCGCGCGCTCGGCATTGTCCACAATCAGTTCCTCGCCAAAGGCATTGATGAACGAACGCGTACGCCCAGTGATGACGAACTTATACGGTCGGACATGGGTAAAGCGCACCGTATCGCCGATGACGTATCGCCACAGACCGCTGCTGGTGGTGATGAGCATGGCGTAGTCCACTCCCGTCTCCACGCCCCACAGCGGGACAGGCTGGCTGTCGGGGTTGTCCAGCTGACGGACGGGGATGAACTCATAGAACACCCCGTAGTCGACCATCAGGCTCATGGCCCCGTCCGTGAGGTCGTCCTGCAGGCCAAAGAAACCCTCGCTGGCGTTGTACGTCTCCATGTAGTGCATCCCAGGGAGCCCCGTCAGTTCCTCGTACTGCTTACGGTAAGGCCCAAAGGCCACACCTCCGTGGAAGAACACTTCCAAATCGGGCCACACCTCGCCGATGTGTCTCTTGCCCGATATCTCCAGCACACGGCGCAGCACGTTCATCATCCACGAGGGTACGCCACTCAGGCTGGTGACGCGCTTCCCCATCGCCTCGCGCGCTATGCGCTCACACTTGGTGTCGAAATCGCTCAGCAGAGCCGTCTCCCGACAGGGCACGCGCATCAGGCCTGCCATCCAAGGCATGTTCTCTATGAGTATGGCACTCAGGTCGCCCGTCTGCGTGAGCGGATGCTCCCCGTCAGTAGCATGGCTTCCGCCCAGTATCAGCGCCCTGCCGTCCAGCACGCGGCTCTTGGGCACGTGGGAGAGATACCACGTCATGGCGTCCCACCCACCGCGCAGATGGGTGTCCCTCAGCCCCTCACGGCTCACGGGAATGAACTTGCTGCGGTCGCTCGTCGTTCCGCTCGACTTCGCAAACCATCTCACGCGACCTGGCCACAGCACATCGGCCTCGCCCCTTCTCATGCGCTCAATCCAAGGCTTCAGCACGTCGTAGGTGGTCACGGGACAGCAACGGGCAAACTCATCGTACCCACCCCCTTCGCCCAAGCCGTACTGCCTGGCCCACTGGGTCCGTCTGGCCTTGGTGGTCAGTCGGTCCAGCACGTCACGCTGCATCTGCTCCGCCTCTGTGGCGTAGCAGTCGAGCCGCCTGCGGCGGGCAGACAACAGTTGGGCTATGATGTGCGTTCTGTTCATGTCACCCTTGAAAGGTTTGACAATTTTTCCAAGTACAAAGGTATGGATTTATTCCCTTACGGCCAATTTTTTAAGATTTCTTCACCAAAACACTACGGAGTCTGGGACAAAACGCCAAGGAGTTTGAAACAAAACGCTACGAAGAGTTCACCAAAACGCTACGAAAACTTTGTCCTCACACCATAGTATGGTAAAAAACGCACCATGGTGTGAAAGGTATCGCACCATGGTGTGAATGGAAACGGACCATGGTGTAGTTGCAATCGCACCATGGTGTGATTTACGTTACACCATAGTTTAATGAGGGAATTTCGGCAGCGATTTGGTGAACTCTTCGTAGCGTTTCCAGTTAATCGCCGTGGAGCTTCCCGTAAATCTCCCTGGCATTTCCCGTAAATCGCCGTAGCGTTCCTCTTATTTTGTTGCCGTTAACGTTGGAAAAGCCAAGCTCAACGAAGATAAAATCTACAAGTTTACTTGCGATTTCCCTCGCTAAATTGTATCTTTGCAGGTGGAAATAAAGCATGACCCTATTATGAAAAGGAAGCTCTTTACGCTGCTGCTGGCTTTCGCCAGTATCGTGGCCTTTGCCCAGAGTTGGACAGCACCCCAGTTGACTTATACCAGTGAAGTGAAGACCAACGAGACGGTCTACTTGTACAACATTGCCCAGGAACAGTTCCTGACCAAGGGCGGGACGTGGGGCACGCATGCCTCACTGGGCGATGCCGATGTGGCCTTCCCGTATACGATTTACGAGAACGGGACGTACTATGCGCTATACAGTTCTTCGGCTGCTCACACCGGATACTTGTTCCGCGCCAGCGAGTTGAGCGTGTACACCGACTATAACTACAACACGGGAGGCATCATGTACTGGCAGCTGACGAAGACCAGCAAGGGCACCCTGCGCATAAGCACGCCCGAGGAGTATGCCAGCGCGAATGGGTACACCGCAGACTTGGTGCTGGGATGGAACCCCGATGCCGAGGACGTGACGAACAATGGAATACTGATGGGCACGAACGTGATGACGTACATGCTTGACCCCGACGACGCGAGCTACGCGGTGGATTGGGCACTGGTCACGGAGGAGAACTTCCAGGTCTTCCAGGCCCGCAAGGTGCTTTACAACCTGCTGCTCGAGGCCAAGGACTTGGGCGTGAGCACCACCAGTGCCAGTGCGGTGTACAACAACGCGGCAAGCACACTCTCCCAACTGCAAAGTGCCAGCACTGCGCTGCAGGAGGCCATCAACAAGGCCGGACTCATCGGGGCCTCGGCCACCAACCCCAAGGATGCTACGGGATACATCGTCAACCCCCGTTTCGATAACTACGCCAACGGATGGACACTGAACGTGCCGGGCGGACAGAACGTGATGTACCAGTCGAGCAGTTACTACAATGGCGACAGTTGGGTTTCCCAGTTCATAGAGGCGTGGATTCTGAAAGGCAGCTATCTGGGAGCCGGAGAGCTCAGGCAGACCGTCTACGGACTGCCCGAGGGCAAGTATGTGCTGGAGGCTGATGTCATAGCTACCGACCAGAATGGAACCTACTCTCCCGTAAGCGGGGTCTACCTGTTTGCCGACAGCGACATGCCCAACTCCGTCTCGGTGAGCACGGGCGACGGTCAGCCCGAGCACTTCTCCCTGACGCTCTACAATACGGGTAGTCAACTTACCATCGGGTTGCGAACGCTGGCCGACTGCACAGCCAACTGGATAGGGCTGGACAACGTCACGCTCACCTACTACGGTGAGCTCAGCTGTCTGACGAAGGGCATCAGCCTCAGTCCCACCTCGCTGACGCTGACCATGGGCGAGAAAGCCTCGCTTACAGCCAACATCAACACGAACGACGAGGTGTTCAACCGCGCGCTGTGGACCTCGAGCAACGAGTCCGTCTGCACGGTCAGCGACGAGGGACTGGTGACCGCCATCGGCTCGGGCACTGCCGTCGTGACCGCTACGGCCATCAACACCTCTTACAAGGCTACAGCCACCATCAGCGTGGAGAAGAACCGACCCACGGAATTAATCATCAACGAGATACAGGTGGCCAACATCGACCAGTATGTCGACCCCTCGTTCAACTACGGCGGATGGGTGGAGTTCTACAATCCCACAGCCACGGCCATCCAACTGGTGGGACTCCACCTCTCGGAAGATGCCGGCAACCTGAAGGAGTTCCAGTTGCCTGATGGCATAGAGGAGGTGCCGGCCTACGGTCATCGGGTGGTTTGGTTCGACCACAACGCCTCGGAGGGCAACTATGGAGCTGAGGCTTACAAGCAGGTACCCTTCAAGTTGAACTACGAGGGAGGAACCCTTTATGTGAGCGACAGCGAGGGCGCGCTCATCACCAGCCTCACCTATCCGCAAGCCACTCCCCGCTGCTCCTACGCCCGTCTCACCGACGGAGGCGGCACCTGGGGCACCACCTCCACACCCACACCAGAGGAGAGCAACGACGGAAGTTCGTTTGCCACCGAGCGGCTGGCCGCTCCCGTGGTGAGCACCGACGGACGGGTGTTCACCAACAGCTTCACCTTCCGTGTGACCATCCCCTCGGGCACCACCCTGCGCTACACCACCGACGGAAGCACCCCCACGCTCACCAACGGAGCCACCAGCGCGAATGGACGCTTCTCCGTTTCCTCCACCACCATCTACCGCTTTGCCCTCTTCCAGGACGGCTACCTGCCCAGTCCTGTGGTGACGCGCAGCTTCATCTACCAGAACCACGACTACTACCTGCCCGTGCTCTCCGTAGTGACCGCCCCCGACAACCTCTACGACTCCACCATCGGTGTCTACACACGCGGTTCTAATGGTATAGCCGGTAACGGACAGAGCTCGGCCTGCAACTGGAACATGGATTGGGAGCGTCCCGTCAACATGGAGTTCATGGTTCCGGAGCAGAACGACGAAGGCGAGACCTCGTTCATCACCTACCTGAACCAGGAGACGGACTTCGAGATAGCCGGCGGATGGACGCGCGCCTACGGTGCCGGTTGGACTGACAGCCGCTACTGGGAGATGAAATCGTCGTTCCGACTGAAGACCGACAAACGCTATGAAGGCGTGAACTCGATAGACTATCCCGCCTTCCCCGAAAAGCCTTACAACAAATACAAGGTATGGCAGGTGCGCAACGGCGGTAACGACACCTATGCCCGCATCATCGACCCAGCCCTGCAGAAGATTGTGATGAAGAGCGGCTTCTACATCGACTGCCAGGATGCCCGTCCCGCCCACGTGTTCCTGAACGGCGAACTGCTGGGTATGTTCAACATCCGTGAATCCAACAACCGGCACTACGGCTACAGCAACTACGGCATCGACACCGACGACATGGATCAGTTCGACCTCAGCGGAGCCAAGTACAACCAGAAGGTGGGCGATGACGTTGCCTGGAAGGAACTGGTGGCCCTGGGCCAACAGCTGGCCGGCGACCAGAGTGCCGACACCTTTGCCAAGATATGCGAGCGCATGGACATGGACGAGTACATCAACTACATGGCCCTGGAATGTTTCCTGGGCAGTAGCGACTGGCTGATGAACACCAACAACGTGAAAGGATTCCGCAGCAAGAGCGACGGGGGCAAGTTCCACTTCGTCCTCTTCGACCTGGATGCCGCCTTTGCCTACAACAACATGCTCTCCCGCATCATGTACGACGGCAGCGGACAGGGAAAGGAGGTCTCCGATCTTTTCCGCTCGCTCATGCAGTATCCTCCCTTCCAGCGCAGGTTTGTCGATGCCTTCTGTCTGGTCAACGGCAGTGTGTTTGAGCCTAACCGCTGTTCCGAAATCGTCTACGACTTCTACAATCAGATAAACACCGCCCTGGGCTTCGAAGGCAACTCGTCGAACACGAACGTGGTGAGCCGAATCAATTCGTACCACAACGGCTCCGTGCTTACCAACATGAAGAACTACTTCGGACTGGGCACGGGCTACCGCCTCAACCTCTCCACCAACACGACCGGCGCACGCCTGACGGTGAACGGACAGGAAGTGCCCACAAGCAAGTTCGACGGCTACCTCTACAACTTCGGAGGCGAAGGCATCCGCCTCACGGCCAAGGCTCCTGCCGGCTATGTCTTCAAGGGATGGAAGCAGGAAGAGACCATTCAAGCCGAGAATACCACCACGCTGGTGAACGAAGCCGAGAACTGGGACTATTACGACCAAGGCTCGCTGGACGGTGACGACTGGACATCGCCCTCCTACAATGCCCTCTCCAACGGCTGGCAGACGGGACAGGCCCCCTTCGGCTATGCCAACTCGGGCAGGTTCATGCTCACCAACGCCAATACCGTTCTGGATTACGGCGGTGACAGCAGCAACAAACGGCCCACCTACTATTTCCGCAAGACCTTCCACCTCGACACGCTGCCCACCGAAGCTATGACCTTCCGCCTGAACTACCAGGTGGACGATGGTTTCCGCTTCTACGTCAACGGACAGGACATCAACGGCTGGCGTTGCAACGCTGGCTGCACCTACAACTACGTGACGGGCGACTGGGCAGGCAACGAACCCGACACGGGCACCTTCACCATCGAGCCCGCCTATCTGCAACTGGGTGACAACGTGCTGGCCGTAGAGGTTCACAACAACTCGCTCACCAGCAGCGACATCTATTGGGACTGCAACCTTACCGTGAGCGAGACCTCGAGCAGCGTGGACTACCTCAGCACCGGCGAGACCTTCTGCCTGACCGACCTGGAAGGTGAGGGTACGTACACCATTACGGCTGAGTTCGAGCCCATAGCCTCACAGCGCAAGCGTCTGGAGGACGGCGGTACACCCATACGCATCAATGAGGTGAGCGCAGGCAACGACATCAACATCAACGAATATTTCAAGAAGAACGACTGGCTGGAACTCTACAACACCACCGACGAGGACATCGACCTCAACGGCATGTACCTCAGCGACAAGAAAAAGAATCCGCAGAAGTACCAGATAACGGCTTCCGAGGGCGTGTCCACCATCATTCCGGCTCACGGCACGCGCATCGTATGGTGCGACGGCGAGGCTCCCCTGAGCCAGTTGCATGCTCCCTTCAAACTGGACAATGCCGACGGAAGCATCGTGAGCATCCAAGCCGAGGACGGCACATGGGCCGACAAGGTCAGCTACCTGGCACAGCCCCGCTGGCAGACCTATGGCCGATACCCCGACGGAGGCAACCACGAAACACTCTTCACCCAACCCACCATCGACCAGAGCAACCGTCTGGGAACCTTCGACTTTGAGAGCATCACCGCCGACGAGTGGAACGGCACCGACATGGCCATCACCCTGGAACTGGCTAACGGCTGGAACTGGATATCCCACAACATGGCAGATGCCGTGAGCAGCACCCGCTTCACGGGCTATGCCCAATGCCTGAAGAGCCAGAACGGCGAGCTCTTCCATGATGCTAACCTCGGTTGGCAGGGCAACGTGAGCATGCTGGAGGTGGCTCAAGGCTACAAGCTACAGATGAAGCAAACCAGCGAGGTGACTCTTCGTGGCGACCTCTTCAGCCCCTCTACGGAGGTCAGCGTACAGAAGGGCTGGAACTGGATAGGCTTCCCCCTCTATAACGCCACCACCCTGGAGGCCGCACTCTCCAACTACGTGCCCACGGATGGCGACCTGTTGGTGGGTCTTACGGGCTTTGCCACTTACGAGGATGGTGCCTGGACAGGCACCCTCAGCAGTCTGACCCCGGGACAGGCCTATCTGCTCAAGAGTGGAGTGAGCCAGGACTTCTGCTGGCATTCGCTCAGTTCCGTGCACGCCAAGCGTCGTCGCTATGAAGTTCCTCGCCTGGAGGTGAACAGCCCTTGGTCGGTGGACATTCACGCCTACCCCAATGTGATGAACATGATTGCCCGCGTCGAGATAGACGGCCAGGAGGCGATGGACGGCAGTTACTCGCTGGGCGTGTTCGCCGGTGACGAATGTCGTGGCGTGGGTCAGATGGAGGACGGACTGCTCTACCTTACCATTCATGGTAACGGTGGTGAGTCGTTGACTTTCCGTCTGATGGACCAGGAGGGCCAAACCTTCGAGGCCGACCAACACCTGACTCTCCGCGAACAGACCCTCGAAGGGTCACGCTGTGAGCCCTACCTGCTGAGCTTTGGTGGACAGGCCGACGGCATACAAGTGGCCCTGGGGCAGTACGTGAAGGCTGTTCAGTACTATTCATTAGACGGCCGACGACTGCAGGCACCAGCCAAGGGCATCTGCCTGCAGAAGACCATCTACCAGGACGGACGTACCTCAACCCGCAAGGTGATGTACTGATAAAATCACAAGTAGAAGCATGAATTCAAGGAAAAAGAACCTACATAGTATAACCATGAACCGGATCGTATTATTCTTATTGTTCTTTGTCGCAACAGGCATGAAGGCTCAGACGTTGCCCACCGTGGAGATAGTATATAATGGAACGAAGGCAACAGTCAGTGTGCCCAGCGAGATAGCCTCAAGCATAACGTCCAACGTCAGCGGTTCGACCGTGAGCATCACCAGCAGCACGCAAGCCACGGAATACTGCTACATGGTGTCGGGAACGTCGTCCAACGGCAGCCTCACCATAACGGGAAGCTATAAGCTCACCCTCGAACTGGCCGGAGTCAACCTGACGAACCCCAATGGGGCAGCCATCGACATCGAATGCGGCAAACGCATAGCCGTAGTGCTGGCCGACGGCACCGTGAACACGCTGGCCGACGGCAGCGGAGGCACGCAGAAGGCCGCACTCTACTTTGCCGGCCATCCCGAGTTCGAAGGCGGCGGGACGCTCAATGTCACAGGCCACACGAAACATGCCATCTCGGCCAAAGAATACCTGGAACTGAAGAGTTCGACAGGCACCATCAACGTGCTTGGAGCCGTAAGCGACGGCATCCATTGTGGCAAGGGCAAGGTGAACAACGAGAAGAACTACTTCGAGATGAAGGGCGGCGTGGTGAACATCAGCGGCGTAGGCAGCGACTGCATCGATAGCGACGACTACGGCTGCATGTACCTCAAAGGCGGAACGCTCAACCTTGCCGTGACCACCGACGGAGGTTGTGCCCTGAAGTGCGACAGCCTGCTGACTATGACGAGTGGAGACCTCAACATCACGCTCTCGGCATCGGATGCCGACGGCATCCGATGCAACTATGCAGCCTATCTGCAAGGCGGCGACATACGGGTTACCAATACGGGTGCAGGTTCCAAGGCCATCAAGTTGAAGAATGTTGCCGCCGGCACCACATCTACGGTCGTCGATGGTGGCTATGCCTACTTCCAGGGCACAGACGTAAGCGTTGCACTCTCGGGTGACAACTACACCGATGGCGGACGCTGCATGGCCTTCAGCGTAGACAAGGACATGGAGGTCACCGCAGGCAAGTTGCTCGTTCAGACCTTAGGTCAGCAGGTGAAAGCCTATAACGTCAAAGGAAACCTCAATGTAAAGGGAGGGGGTGTCCTCGTGCAGGAAGGGAAACACAACCTGTTGGATGCCCACGACTTTGAATACGACCAGTCGCTCTATTTCATCATTCAGCGCAACGGAGTCCAACTGGCCGACTATGCCAACTATCAGCTTACGGCACACAACCAGGCTGGTGACCTTCGCGGTGTGGCCGACTTCTACATGGTGGACGGCAACGTGCTGTATGGCTACCTGCGCCTCTACAGCAACACCGCCGGCGAGTCCATCACGTTCCAGTTGTACGATGCCAGTGACTCACAGACCTATCCGTGCAACGAAACGCTCACCTTCACGGCAGACGGACGCGAAGGCACACCCAGTTCACCCTACATCCTGTCCTTCAACGCAGAAAGCAACACCTTCACCGTTACGGCCTCGGCAACCCCGTCGGACGGAGGAACGGTGACGGGCAACGGCACCTACGAGGAGGGCACAAGTGTGACCCTGGTGGCGACGGCAGCGAAAGGCTATCGCTTCTCCTGCTGGAACATCCGCGAGGGACAGGGATGGAAGCAATACTCCACCGACGCCACGATAACGTTCACCGTACAAAGCGACTGTGAGCTGCAGGCCGTGTTTGAGGTCGACGACCCCATCACCATCACAGCACGTAGCTACTACATCGACTACGGCGAGGCCATCCCCACGTTCGACTACTACACCACCGGCAATCCTCTGCGAGGTGGCGAACCCACACTCAGCTGCGAGGCCGTAGTCGGCAGTCCGGCAGGTGTCTATCCCATCACCGTAGATGCCTCGAAGGTAGAAAACACAGAGGTAAAGACCGTTGAGGGCAAACTCACTATCCGCAAGGTCTCGCTCACCATGCGTGCCGTCGACCTAACGATGACGCAAGGCGACGAAGTGCCTCCGCTCCAGTTAGAGTATGAGGGATTCATCCTTGGAGACACCGAGGAGACAGCCTTCACCGAGCTTCCAACGCTCAAGACCACAGCCACGTCCTCCTCTCCTGCAGGCACCTACACCATCCGTGTCTCGGGTGGGAAAGCCACCAACTACTCGCTCACCCGAGTAAACGGAACGCTCACCATCCAGCCCGCCAACGGCATCAATGAGACGTTCGCCTCAGAACGGAACGACAAAGGAAGCGTGATTCACGACCTCTCTGGCCGGAAGATAAACGCTGGCGCGTACGAAACCACTAAATTGAAGAAGGGCATCTATCTTGTGAACGGAAAGAAGATGTTGATAAAGTGAGCGAAATGCCAAATAAAATGGAGCATTTTCGAACCGAAAAAGCAGCGAGCGCCATCAAATTTGTTTGTTTGGCCGAGTCGCGAATGAGGAAAGCGAAGCCAACGCGAGTATCTAAAACCGAAGTTTAAGGATAAGCAAAATATGTTTTCATTACCCCAACGTGATGCGCTGGGCTTCGATGGGCTGGTCGAGGAAGATGGCTGCCGAACGGCTAAAAGTGTCGGGCTGTTCGGTGGTGAGGTAGAGGGCAGAAGCCGTCTGTGAGAGACGTTGGTCCATCTCGGGATGACGACGAAGGTAGTCACGCAGGCTGGTGGCCACGTATTCTCCCTGAGGGATGAGACGAATGTGAGAAGGAGTGTGCTGACGTATCTTGGGAAGCAGGAGAGGATAGTGAGTACAGCCAAGGATGAGTGTATCAATGTCCGGGTCGCGGACAAGCAGGCGGTCGATATGCTGACGCACGAAATAGTCGGCCCCGGGACTGTCGAACTCACGGTTCTCTACCAGGGGGACCCACATGGGACAGGCCTCGCCGGTCACCTGAATATCGGGCCACAGCTTAGCTATCTCCAGTTCATAGGTGCGACTGAGTATGGTGCCTGGGGTAGCCAGCACCCCTACATGACGAGTGTGGGTGATGTTGGCCACACACTCGGCAGTAGGACGTATGACTCCCAATACCCGACGCGAGGCATCGAGGAGCGGAAGATCGTTTTGCTGGATGGTGCGCAAGGCCTTTGCTGAAGCTGTGTTACAGCCCAAGATGACTAAAGGACATCCCATCTGGAAAAGACGACGAACGGCCTGGAGCGTGAACTCGTAGACCACCTCGAAAGAGCGCGTGCCATAAGGGGCACGCGCATTGTCTCCGAGATAGAGGTAGTCGTACTGGGGCATGAGGGCACGAATCTGACGCAGGATGGTGAGGCCACCATAACCTGAGTCGAACACGCCTATAGGCCCGCTTGCATTTTCCATCTTACGATTGTCTATTCGCCCGTCTCCTCCTGTACGGGAGTAGCTGCGGACTCCTTCACACCCAGTTTCTGAAGTACGAGTTCGGTGACATCGTCACTCACAGCGGGATTGATGAAGGGACACTGGTTATCGGACGTATTAAGTATGCAGGCATAGCCCCCAGTGAGACCGACAGCTGTTACCGCTTCGTTGAGCTTTCCGGTAACTTCTTTCAAGAGGTCGGCCTCGGCCTGTGAGAGCAGTTGCTTTGCCTCGTGACGGAAGTGAAGTCCGTTCTCCATAAGGGCCTGCAGTTCGGCCTGACGCTTCACCAGGATGTTCTGGGGAAAGTCCTTCTGTCCCTGCAGGAACTCGGCAAACTTACGCTGGAACTCCTCCTCACCACGCGTAGCCTCCTGGTCGTATTTCGTCTTCAGGTCACTGATGCTCTGCTGGGCCTGTGCGTACTCTGGCATCTGGCGCATCACCTCGTTGTAATCGAGATATCCGATACGTACCTGAGCCGAGGCTGTATTGACAATTGACAATTGACAACTGACAATTAAGAATAATATGAATAGCGTCTTTTTCATTTGTGTAAGCTTTTACTAATTATCAATTTCAATTATCAATATATAATTACTTTATACCCAGCTCTGTCTTCACCTGAGCGGTAACATCGGTGCTCAGCGCAGTGTTGACGAAAGGTATGGCACCAGCGGAGACGTCGACTACATAGACGTAGTTACCTGCCTCACCAATCTTCTTTATAACGGCCATAATCTTCGTCTGGATGACCTCCATTTTCTCGGTCTGCTGCTTCTGTATGTCCTGCTGGCTGGCCTGGGCGAAATCCTGAATGCTTTCCTGCATCTTTTGCAGTTCGTTACCCTTACTTTGCAGGATGGCTTCTGCCGTCTGACCTCCTTCGACTAATTTCTGATACTCCTCGTACTTGGTCTGGAACTCTTTCTGCAAACGGTCGTACTCTTCCTGATACTGAGCTCCCAGCTTCTGCATCTCGGCACTGGCCGTCTGATACTCTGCCATATTGGGCAATACCTGACTCATGTCGAAATGAGCGAACTTCTGTGCGAACATGCTCATGGGTGCGAGCATGGCAATCAATACTAAAAACTTTTTCATAATGTAATTTGATTTGATGATTATTCTATTTGACAATTGGACGATTCCGCAATCTTAGTTAGCATACCCCAGCTTTATCAGCACCTCGTTGCTGATGTCTATCTTGGGCGAAGCAAAAATGATGCCGCTGTCGCTGGCACGGTCGAGCACCAGGGAGTAGCCTTTCTGGTCGCAGATGTCCTTGACGGCATTGTATATCTCGTCCTGAATGGGTGTCATCAGGCTCTCGCGTTTCTTGAAGAGCTCGCCATCCGGACCGAAGTACTTCTTCTTCAGTTCAGCAGCCTCTTTCTCCTTGGCAACGATAGCCTCCTCCTGCTTGGTCTTCTGTTCCTCACTGAGGAAGACGGCCTCGTTCTGGTAGTTCTTGTAGAGAGTCTGAGCCTCCGTAGCCAAAGTCTCCACTTCGGCCTGCCACTTCTTAGAAACCTGATTCAACTGCTCGTTGGCACGCTCATAGGCGGGAATATTCTTTAGAATATACTCCATGTCCACGAGCACAAATTTCTGTGCATTTGCCTGAAGGGCACCCAGTGCCACCATCAGCATGATAAATAATCGTTTCATATACTTCTCTGTTTTCAATTTTCAACTAGTTAGAACTCCTGTCCCAATATGAAGTGGAACTGACTGCCTGCCACACTCCTGCTACCAAACACGCTGTCGAAACCGTATGCCCAGTCAATACCAAGCAGACCCACCATGGGCAGGAAGATGCGGACACCGACACCAGCACTGCGTTTCATATCGAAGGGATTGAACTTGCGCACGTTATTCCAAGCGTTACCACCCTCAGCAAAAGCCAAGGCATAGATGTTGGTGGTATTGCCAAGCATCAGGGGATAGCGCAACTCCAGGGTGAAACGGTCGTAGGCATAGCCGCTGTAACCGTTGGGAGTAAGCGAACCATTATCGTAACCGCGCAGGCCAATGGTCTCGGTGGCATAGGTTGTGGAATAGCCCGAGGTGCCGTCGCCTCCTACATAGAAGGTCTCGAAGGGACTCTTCTTGTGACGGTTGTAGTTACCCAGGATACCGAATTCCACGCGGGTCATCAGCACCAGACACTTGCTGCCCTTGGTGAGGGCGGTATAGGTGCGACTCTTGAACTTCCACTTATGGTACTCAATCCAGCGATACTTGTCTTGCAGTTCCCTGCGGTACGAAGATGCGTAGTAGTTGTTGGCCAGATGTTCATAGTCCTTACCGTCGAAAAGGCTATAGGGCGGAGTAAGTGATGCCGTGATGGAGAATTCACTACCCGAACGAGGGTATATCTGGTTGTCGATACTGCTGCGGGCAAAGGCCAGATTCAAAGAGAAGTTGTTACACGAACCATTGCTCACCAGGAAGTACTCCCAATCCTTCAAGATATAACGCGTATAGGAGAGGTCGGCCGTGAAGGTGAAATAGTCATCAGGCCAACGCAGACGCTTACCCCATCCGATGGAGGCTCCCAGTATCTTCACGTATTTGTCTGGGTCGTAGTAGTTCTCATAATAGTTATAGCCGTTCGTGCCATAGCCGTAGAGGTAACTGTTGTAATAGTTGTTGTAGTAGGCAGAGTTGTAGTAATTGTCACTGACATCGGTCTGCTTCGAGAAGAAGGCACTGACGGAAAGCGAGTTGGGACGTTTGCCTCCAAACCAAGGGTTCATGTACGACACGCTGTAGGCTTGATAGTAGCGGCCGTTGGTCTGACCGCTAATGCTGAACGTCTCACCGTTACCCTGGGGCATGATGCCTCGACGTATGCCGTTCTTATTGAAGAGATTGGCAATGCAGAAATTAGAGAACTTCAAGCCTATCTTTCCTATCACACCCGTCTGACCATAACCCAGCGAGAACTCTATCTGGTCGTTCGACTTCGGAGTCAGTCCCCATGAGATGTCTACCGTCCCGTTATCGGCATTAGGCTCCACCTTGGGTTCAATGCTTTCCGCATCGAAATGTCCCATGCTGGCAATCTCACGATACGAACGTTCCAGAGCATCCTTGGAGAAGAGGTCACCGGGCTTGTTACGCAGTTCCCGACGAACAACGTTCTCATAGACACGGTCGTTACCAAAGATACGAACATGGCTGATGTGGGCCTGAGTGCCCTCAAAGATACGCATCTCCAAGTCCACCGAGTCACCGTCGATACTGGTTTCAACAGGTTCCAACTGATAGAACACGTAACCGTTGTTATAATACAGATTACCGATGGCATCAGGGTCGTTGGAGAGACGGTCATTCAACATCTTGCGGTTGTAGACATCCCCTCGCTTCATGCCCAGGTATTCGGCAAGCTTGTCGGTCTGATAAAGCGTATTACCCACCCAGTTGATGTTGCGAATGTAGTATTGCTGCCCCTCGTCAATGTCGATGTAAATGTCCACGCTCTTATCGTCGTGACTCACCACACTGTCACGCAACACCAAAGCGTCGCGATAACCCAGTTCGGCATACTTCTCCACCAGATTTTCCTTCGCCTCTTCATACTTGGAATCGACGAATTTCTTGGAATGGAACCAACTGCCCACATTGTGACGTTCGTGGATGGTCTTCAGCACACCTTTCTTGATGAGGCCTCCCTTTATCTTTTTCTCCGTCAGTTGCTCGTTGCCTGTCAGGTAGATGTGGTTCACCTTCACCTTATCCTTCTTGTCGATGTTCACATCCACTATCACGTGGTCGGGCTGACTTACGTCATCACGCATGTGAATGTCGATTTCCGCATTCTTGAAACCCTTGTCATCGAAATACTTCTTGGCCAGTATCTTCGCGCGGTCGATGGAGTTCGGCGTCATCTGGTTCTCCTTCACCAATCCCAGTTTGGACTCCATGTCCTCGCGCTCGCTTTTCTTCAGTCCGTTGTAGTTGATTTGTGAGATGCGCGGACGCTGAGCCAACTGGATATGCAGATAGGCCGAGTCCTGAACAATGCTGTCCACCCGAATGGACACATTGGAGAACAGGCCGTGACGCCAGTAACGCTTGACGGCTTTGGTGATTTCCTCACCCGGAATGGTAATCTTAGATCCCACCTGCAGGCCCGAAAGACCTATTAACAGATAGTCATCGTAATTCTTCACGCCATCTATGGTGATACCGCCCAAGATGTACTCGCGGGGTGTTCGCCCGTAGTCCACTACGGGGTCTACCACCCTGTTAGCCATCTGTGCTCTCACCGTAGTGACGAGACATAGTGAAATTAGTAATATAAAGTGATATCGCTTCACGATTTATTGCTTTTCGTTTTGACTTGTATTCTCGTTTTCCTCTTCCACTACTTGATCACCCGTTTTCCCGTAACGGCGCTGTCGTCCCTGATAGTCGAGGATGGCCTGTTGCAGACACTCCTCGTCGAAATCGGGCCAGTAGGTGTCACAGAAGTAGAACTCACTGTATGCGCACTGCCACAGCAGGTAGTTGCTGATACGAAGCTCGCCACCCGTACGGATGAGCAGGTCAGGATCTGGCATGAAATTGGTAAGCAGACGGCTGCTTATCAGTTCCTCCGTGATGTCTTCGGTCCGCAGCGTACCCGCTTTCACCTCCTGGGCTATCTCACGTGTGGTGTTGGTAATTTCCCAACGGGAGGAGTAACTCAGAGCCACAATCATCGTCATCTTGTCGTTGGCCTTTGTACGCTCCATACATTCTTGCAAGCGCTTCTGCACAGCCGCAGGCAAACGGTCGATGCCTCCAATCACGCGGAACCGTACATTGTTCTTCATGAAGATTTCCTCCTCCAGATGGTCGAGTATCAGGCCCATCAAGGCCTCTATCTCGGGAACCGGTCGGTTCCAGTTCTCGGTGGAGAAGGTGTATAGAGTCAAGTACTTGATGCCCAGTCGCGTGGCTTCCGTGGTTATCTTCTTCACGGTCTCCACGCCCTCGGCGTGGCCTGCCGTCCGAGGCAGCCCCTTAGCCTTGGCCCAACGCCCGTTACCATCCATGATGATGGCTACATGAGCAGGAATGTTGTTTTTGTCTATTTTGTCTAACAGTGACATAGTGTCGTCAGTTATTATTGTGACATGTTTTACATTTCGGACATATATCGTAGGTCAGGAATACCATGAAAAACGAATAGGCGTCCTTGTTTTTCAGTCCCACGCTTTGGATGTGGTAGGGATGGGACAGAGCCGTTTGTCCTCCATTCACGTCCAGCGCATCAGTAGTAGTGAAACGGAACGTCCATTCCGCTCCCACGTTCACCCGAGGCTTCAACTTGTACTTTACGCCTACTCCTATAGGGAAGTTCACCGAGAAGTTCGCACCTCCGCCTCCACCCGTGGCAAGGGTGAATCCCATGCCTGCTACGGCATAGGGTGTGATGCGGCTTTTTCCTTCGAAGGCACGACCAAGCCCGTAACCCCAGAAATTAAATTCAAACTGTGCACCCAGGTCCACTACGTTGCGTTTGAAACTTACCGTCGTGGGCAAACCGCCGTCTGCTCCCTGGTGGTAGGCATTCTGGGGAATGTAGTATCCCGAGGAATTGCCTCTCAAATGTCCGAAGGCCAGGTCACCCTTTATGGCCATTCGGGGATTAAACACCCTGCGGACCAGGAATCCTCCCATCACACTGGGATGCTTGAAGGGCGTCTTGTTGATATCACCCAAGTAGAAGTCCATGCCCAAGGCACCTCCTATCTCTGCCTGATATTCCTCGTCATCCTGAGCCCAGAGGGGCGAAAGGTGAGAGGCAAGAGGCGAGAGTGCAACGAGAAGCAACAACAAATGCCTTTTCATGTTCATGACTCTAATCCTTAACACTAACCACTAATGCTCTAACCTCTATCGCCCTAACGAACTCATCCTCTAACCACTAATGCTCTACGCTCTAACGCATCAAGGGTCCTGACGAAGAAAGCCCAAGCGATTGATTCGTCCGCGCCACACTTTGCTATCTACCACCACCCACAGGAAGTTGTCCTCGTCAACGGCAGACGTGATATATTGTGCTGCCTGTGCCGCCTCCTGAATGGCAGTATCCACCTCCATATCATCGTTGAAATAGGGTTTCCACGATATTCCGTGGTCCGGACTATACAGAACACTATCCATTGCCAGGTGATTACCGTCAAGACTTGCTCCGCCAAAGGCCAACAGCCCATCGTCGTACATCACCACATTCAAGTTCTCCTTCACCGAAAGGCGATGTTTGTCGGCACGATTGGGTACATAGTACATCCACTTCGCCGACTGCTCACCCGACGTTCCCCATGTCTTGGACCAGACTTGTGCGTCACGCTCACCCGTCTTCTCACCGATGAGCAGAAGTTTCTGCTGGCCATCGGTCTGTGAATAGTTGAGCATCGATAGTTGAGCAACAGGCAGGTTCGATTCTGAATCATCCAGTTCCTCTTCAGTCCACTCATCCGTTCCGTCGCTGCTCAGCAGTTTTCCGTCGACCAAGGCGTAGAGCCTCTCGTCACTGGCACCTGCCAGCACCAGTCCGCTCCGGGTAGCGTATGGAGCCTCTGTCCAGTTTACCGCATTGCTACTCTGCAACACCTGTCCCAAGGTGGTGGAGAGATAGAGCATATTGCCCTGCTGCTGTAATGTCGAAATCTGGGCATTCTCGGTTCCAGTCGTGGGAACGCTCACCCAGTCGCCCGTCGTTTCCAACGGGTGCTGAACATAAGTCAGCTTTCCGCTGGCGTTCTCACCGAGCACCACCAACTGATCGTTCCAGCACAAGGCCTTACGGGCACCCAGCGTATCCAATGCGGAAGCTTCGCCCAATGCGTTCCACACCGTAGTGTCGCCACGCTGCTGGTGGACGTTCACCTTTACCGTATAAATGCGGTGAGACCAGCTGTCAGCCGCCACGACGGCAAAGTGCAGGGAATCGGAGAAATCGAGGGAATCTTTACTGTTATACGTTGTCCACGTCGTATCTTCCAGTCCTGTCAGGTCAGCCTTTCGCCAAGCCAAAGAGCCTTGGAATGTCACAGTAGCCAACACAGCCGACACGTTTGTACGCACCGGCAGGGAGTCGAGATTTTCAATGGTAGCGGTCCGCTGATTGATGGTCATGGGGAAAGAGCTACCGGCAAAAGTAGTGGTATATGCACTGTCCGCCCCTTCGCTTGAAAGGGTATAGAGTGTGCGTTTGAGCGACCCTAAGGAAAAACCCGAAATGTAGCAATGGTCGTCATATTCTATCGTCTCGTCATCGTCGAAGCAGGAAACCAGCACAATAGGGGCCACCAACATCAACAACAGAGGGTAAACGTATTTCTTCATCGTGTGTGTACTATGCGTGCGCTAAATTACAGACTGCAAAAATAACGTTATTTTTTGGGACAGCGAAAATTTCTTCTCTAATAATAAGGTAAATTAAGGATAATTTTGACTTTAAGAGCCGATTGAAGACGTTTTTTCACATTTCGGGACGGAAATTCTGAATCTGGTTACCGTCCACCGTTTCCTCACTAACCATCCTGCAGTGGGTCAGTTTGGGACTACCAACACCCTCATTCAGTTGCAGGGGTGCGGTCTCCACCCGAGCCTCATCCCACAGCCGCCCGTCGATGAATGCCTGCAACGTAGAGGCACCACCTTCCACCAACAAGGACTGCACGTCTCTGGCAACAAGGTCGTCCATTATTTGCTTCAGCACGTTGTCTTCCCGCAATCTTACCACCTCTACCTTATCGGCATAAGCAGGAGTACAATCAGCAAGGACATAAGCGCATGTAGGAACCGAACCGTCAAACAGATGTAAATCAGCAGGTAGTGCCCCCCTTGGGTCAAGAACCAGTCGCAACGGACTATGTCCGCTCCAGTGACGGACGGTGAGCGTGGGATTGTCTAACATGGCTGTACGGGCTCCAACCAGAATAGCACCATGATGGGCACGAAGCCGGTGAACGAGTGTCTGGGTGGTAGGCGTAGAAAATTTCACAGCTTTTCCCTGCGCTCCGGTATTGCGAAATTTATCCACAAAACCGTCTGCGCTCTGCGCCCACTTCAACGTAACATAGGGACGGCCTTTCGTATGACGGACAAAGAACTTCTCATTCAGTCTCCTGCACTCTTCCTCCAGTACACCCACAACAACGTCCGTTCCTGCGTCCCGTAGTTTGCGTATGCCCACCCCGTCAACTTTAGCAAAAGAATCCTGACAGCCTACGACGGCACGAGGGATGTGTTTCGAGATAATGAGGTCGGCACAGGGAGGTGTTTTCCCATAGTGGGCACAGGGCTCCAGACTGACGTAGATGGTGCTATGCGGCAAAAGTTCAGGTTCCTTCACCGAAGTAATGGCGTTCACCTCGGCATGTGGACCTCCGCATCGCTGGTGGTAGCCCTCGCCTATAATGCGGTCATCACACACCACCACCGCCCCCACCATCGGGTTCGGTGCTGCACCACTGATACCGTTTCGTGCCAACTGTATGCAGCGTCGCATGTACATTTCATCCTTTTTTCTTTCGGCAGACTTCTCCATTTCCTTTTTTTTCCGTAATTTCGCAGACAGATATTCGTTTGTAAGACCGATGAACATTCTCACGCAAACGGCCCGCAGGCTGCAATCTGTCTATCCCGAATCCGAAGCCAAGGCTATGGCTCGAATCGTATTGGAGGACAGGTTCGGACTTTCCCAGACCGACATTCTCCTGGGCAAAGATAGCGAATTATCGGCAGACGACCGCACAGAACTGGAAAATATTGTCGACCGACTTATCCACGAAGAGCCCCTGCAATACGTTTTAGGCTTCACTCGTTTTTGTGGTCACCGCTTTACCGTCCGCCCAGGCTGCCTGATTCCACGTCCCGAAACCGAAGAACTTGTTCGACTGGCAGAGCGATACGAGGGAAACATTCTCGACATCGGTACGGGCAGTGGATGCATTGCCATCTCCCTGGCTCTAAGTGGAAAAGAAGTCACGGCTTGGGACATCAGCGACGAGGCTCTTCTCATCGCTCGCGAGAATGCACAAAGCCTGGGAGCTAATGTCATTTTTGAGAAGAAAGATATTTTACATATTGAAGAAAAAAAACGTCACTGGGACATCGTCGTTAGCAATCCGCCCTACGTGCGTCAATCCGAAGCAAAGGATATGAAGGCCAACGTGCTCAACCATGAGCCTCATCTGGCTCTTTTCGTTCCCGACGCAGATCCTCTCCTGTTCTATCGGGCCATTGCCGATTTCTGTCTTACCCACCTGAAAAAGGGAGGCATTCTGCTTCTTGAAATTAGCCAATGGCTCGGCTCGGAAACCGCAGAATTACTTCGGGAGAAAGGCTTCGCCGAAATTGAGGTACTGAAAGATCAGTTTGGCATCAACCGCATGATACAATGCACCCGAATATGAAAAAAGAATATAGCGAGAAAGAAGCCTTGTCACGAGCAGCCTCCCTATGTAGTGCAGGCGAGCAGTGCGTCAGTCAGATAGAGGAGAAATTGCAGCGATGGGGGGTGGATCCAGAGGCTCAACAGCGCATCATCAACCAACTAGTTGAAGAGAAATATATTGACGAACAGCGATTCGCTAATGCATACGCCAAGGACAAACTTCGCTACAACCATTGGGGACGGGTGAAAATTGCACTCTATCTGCGTCAGTTGGGCATTGCCTCCAGTCTCATCCGACAGGCTCTCGACAAACTCCCCAACGACGAATATTTCAAGATTCTTACCCACCTCATAGTATCCAAGACGACGAGTGTCAAGGCCTCAAGCGACTATGAGCAGCGAGGCAAACTCATCCGCTTCGCCTTAGGGCGCGGATTCGAGATGGACGAGATATTGGAGGCACTAAGGCTTTGAGGTTCACAAATAATGTAGTATCTTTGCAGGCGAAAACACAAAACGCACAACAACACAACAACTAAAGAATAAGGATATATGAAAACACTGGAAAAGATATTTGCAGCCAAGTTGCTGAATGTGAAAGCCATAAAGTTACAACCCAACAATCCCTTCACCTGGGCCAGCGGATGGAAGTCTCCCTTCTACTGCGACAACCGTAAGACACTCTCCTACCCCGAGTTGCGCACATTTGTGAAACTGGAAACGGCGCGCATCATCTTGGAACGCTTCCCCAACGCCGATGCTATTGCAGGTGTGGCCACGGGAGCCATTCCCCAAGGAGCCCTCGTGGCCGATGCCCTGGGACTGCCCTTCGCCTATGTACGCTCGAGGCCCAAGGACCACGGACTGGAGAACCTCATCGAGGGTGAGTTGCGGCCAGGCATGAAGGTGGTGGTGGTGGAAGACCTCATCTCAACGGGCGGTAGCAGTCTGAAAGCTGTGGAGGCCATTCGCATGAGCGGTTGTGAAGTCGTGGGTATGGTTGCAGCCTACACCTACGGATTCCAGGCCAGCGAGGAAGCTTTCAAGGAAGCCAAGGTTTCGCTCGTTACCCTCACCAACTACGAGGCCGTAGTGACAGAGGCCCTGCGCATCGGGTACATCACCGAGAGCGATGTAAAGCTTCTGCATGAATGGCGTAAAGACCCCGCCAACTGGGGGAGGAAGGATTAGGGATTAGGGATTAAGGATTAGAGATTAAAGATTAGAGAACTTATGACCAAATACGAAAGTAGCGTAAAACACATCGTCCACCCTGTTGAAAGCGTGTACGGGAAACTTAGTGACCTGACTCACTTGGAGACCATCAAGCAGAATGCCGACAACCCCGACTTTCTGGAACGTATTCAGCAGCAGGCAGGTGACAAAGTAAAGCCTGAGCAGTTAAGTCAACTCGTAGAACGACTGAAACAGATGGAGTTTACTGCCGACACGGTAAGCGTGGACGCAGGTCCCGTCGGTCGTCTTACCCTGCGCATCGTGGAGCGGGAAGACCCCAAACTCGTAAAGTTCGCCCTTGAGGGGGCTCCCATGCAGGCCAACCTATGGCTGCAAATGCTTCCCGAGGGAGAGAGTCACTGCGCCATGAAGGCCACCTTAGGGGCTGACCTGAACTTCTTCCTGAAACAGATGGTGGGCAGCAAACTGAAGGATGGCATCGACCGCCTGGCCGACGTACTGGCCATGCTTCCATACTAAACAACGAAACGCTTCGCTACGAAGACGACAAACGGAAACACTAAGCACCAACGCACAACAACGATGGCAAAACTCTGGGACAAAGGATTTGAGATAAACGACGAGATAGAACGCTTCACCGTGGGGCGCGACAGGGAACTCGACCTCTACTTGGCCGAGTACGACGTACTGGGCTCGATGGCCCACATCACCATGCTGGAAAGCATAGGGCTGCTCGAGAAACAGGAACTCGACACCCTGCTTGCCGAATTGCGCAAGATACACGCTAAGGCGTTGGCCGGAGCGTTCGTCATCGAGGAGGGAGTGGAAGACGTACACTCCCAGGTGGAACTCATGCTCACCCGCAGCCTGGGCGACATGGGCAAGAAGATACACAGCGGACGCAGTCGTAACGATCAGGTGCTGCTCGACCTCAAACTCTTCACCCGCAAACAGCTCCGACTCATTGCCGACGATGTCCGTCGTCTTTTCGACGAACTGCAACGGCAGAGCGAACACTACAAGCAAGTGCTCATGCCAGGCTACACTCACCTGCAGGTAGCTATGCCCAGCAGTTTCGGTCTTTGGTTTGGAGCCTATGCCGAGAGCCTTGTCGACGACATGACGCTTCTCTCCGCAGCCTACCACATCACCAACCGCAACCCCTTGGGCAGCGCAGCAGGCTACGGCAGCTCGTTTCCCCTCAACCGCCAACTGACTACCGAACTCCTAGGCTTCGACTCCATGGACTACAACGTCGTCTATGCCCAGATGGGACGCGGCAAGATGGAGCGTAATGTCAGTTTTGCCCTCGCCTCCATTGCTGGCACCCTCTCCAAACTGGCCTTCGATGCCTGTCTGTTCAACAGCCAGAACTTCGCCTTCGTGCGTCTGCCCAAGGAATGTACCACAGGCTCCAGCATCATGCCACACAAGAAGAACCCCGATGTCTTCGAACTCACTCGCGCCAAGTGCAACAAACTGCAGGCCCTGCCCCAGCAGATTACGCTCATCATGAACAACCTCCCCTGTGGCTACTTCCGCGACCTGCAGATTATCAAGGAAGTCTTTCTACCAGCCTTTCAGGAACTGCGCGACTGCCTGCGCATGACCACCTACATCATCTCCCGCATCGAAGTGAACAAGCATATCCTCGACGACCCGCGCTACGACCTCATGTTCTCCGTCGAGGAAGTCAACCGTCTGGCCGCCCAGGGTACTCCCTTCCGCGATGCATACAGTCAAGTGGGACTCGACATCGAGGCCGGTCGCTTCCAACCCTGCAAGGAAGTCCACCATACCCACGAGGGTAGCATTGGCAACCTCTGTACCCAAGAAATCGCTCTCCTCATGGACCAGGCCTACAGCAGTTTCCATTTCCAACGCGTAGAGGAGGCAGAACACAAACTACTCAGGCCATGAGAGAATGAGAGAATGAGAAAATGAGAAGTTTGTCATCCTACATTCGCAATTTCGTAGCGAAGCATCTCGTTTTCGTCTTCGTAGTGTTATCTTCTTGCGGAGACGGTATTGTTTCTAACAAATACTGCTCACTGCCTGCGAAGTTCACCTTCACCCCCGTCAACAGCATCTCCCAGCTCTACACCTCCCTCAATAGTCCCGGGGAGTGGTGTACTGTCACCATCGATGCCAGTGGAAACAAATTCCTTTTCCGCAACCTCTCCGGCACAGGCGAGACCAACCGCACGGCCCTCGACGGATACACCAGCTTCTACATGGGGCTCTCCGGTTTCATCGTAGGCCTGCCCAACATCCCCGAGCTGGGCAGCGACCTCCCCGTCATCACCTGTTACGACCTGGCTTGCAGCAACTGCTATGCCGACTACTCCGTAGCCCGTCGGCTTACCCTTCAGGAGGGAGGTCTCGCCCGCTGCTCCAGTTGTCAGCGCATCTACAACCTCAACAACACCGGCATCGTTTCCTCCGGTTCCGCTGGCCAACCCCTCTATCGCTACCGCGTGTATTACGGAAACAACACGCTTTCGATAAATAATCGGTAAGCCTCATTAAATATTTACCGATTGTCAATTGTCAATTGTCAATTATTTATTATCTTTGTACCCGCAAGGCTGCCCAGATGGTGGAATTGGTAGACACGAGGGACTTAAAATCCCTTGGCCTCACAGCCGTACGGGTTCGAGTCCCGTTCCGGGCACCACGGCAAAACTCCTACACATCCGATAAACAAAGGGGTGTAGGGGTTTTATTTTTGAAAAGGTGTGGAATGGAAGTTTTCCGTCCCTCACGCGCGCGAGAGGACGCTGAAGCGTACGAAAACGAAACGCAACTTCGTTGCTACGAAAACGACAACTACTAAGCGCTAAGCACTAAACCATTATTCATCGGACGTTGGATGATTAGTCATCGGACGCTTGATGAATAGTCATCGAGGGGAAATTAATCGGGTATCGATGGAAAATCGTTCAAGTATCAACGCGAAATCGTTCGGGAATCAAAGCCGAATCAATCGGAGCGCTCGGAAAATCGCAAACTTGTTTGCATTTTCGCTCGCTTAATCGTATCTTTGCAGTCGGAAAAACATTTGAAGAGAAAACATGCAGAAGAACTTTAAGAGAACGACCGTGACGGCGGCCCTGCCCTACGCCAACGGACCCGTGCACATCGGCCACCTGGCCGGAGTATACGTACCTGCCGACATCTATGTGCGCTACCTCAGACTGAAGGGGCGCGACGTGGTATTCATCGGCGGAAGCGACGAGCACGGCGTGCCCGTGACCATACGCGCCAGGAAAGAGGGCATCACGGTACAGGAGGTGGTGGACCGCTACCACAATCTGATTAAAGACTCATTTGAGCGGTTCGGCATCTCGTTCGACATCTACAGCCGCACGACGTCGGAGACGCACCACAAACTGGCCAGCGAATTCTTCCGTAAACTCTACGATGACGGGAAGTTCGTGGAGCAGGTGAGCGAACAGTTCTACGACGAACAGACGGGTCACTTCCTAACCGACCGCAACATACGCGGCGAATGTCCCCGCTGCCACGCGCCGGAGGCTTACGGTGACCAGTGTGAGCACTGTGGTGCCACGCTGTCGCCCGAGGAACTCATCAACCCCTACAATGCCGAGACGGGCAACCCGCTGGTGAAGCGCGAGACGAAACACTGGTACCTGCCCTTGGACAAGGACCAGGCATGGCTGGAGAAGTGGATACTGGAGGAGCACAAGGAATGGCGGCCAAACGTCTACGGACAGTGTAAGTCGTGGCTGGACGGCGGGCTGCATCCGCGTGCCGTGACACGCGACCTCGATTGGGGCATCCCCGTGCCCGTGGAAGGTGCCAAGGGCAAGGTGCTCTACGTCTGGTTCGATGCGCCCATCGGCTATATATCGAACACGAAAGAGCTGTGCGACCAGCACCCCGAACTGGGTTCGTGGGAGACTTGGTGGAAGGACCCCGAAACACGACTGGTACACTTCATCGGCAAGGACAACATCGTGTTCCACTGCATCGTGTTCCCTGCCATGCTGAAGGCACACGGCGATTACATCCTGCCCGACAATGTTCCATCGAATGAATTCCTGAACCTCGAAGGCAAAAAGATTTCCACCTCGAAGAACTACGCCGTATGGCTCAACGAGTACCTCGACGAACTGCCCAACCGTCAGGACGAGTTGCGCTACGTGCTCACGGCCAATGCGCCCGAGACGAAGGACAACGACTTCACGTGGGCAGACTTCCAGGCTCGCTGTAACAATGAGTTGGTGGCCGTCTACGGCAACTTCGTGAACCGTGCCCTACAACTCACGCAGAAGTACTACGAAGGCCGTGTGCCCGAGTGCGGCGAACTCACCGACTACGACCACGAGACGCTCGCCGCTTTCGCGGATGTAAAATGTCAAATGGAAAACCTGCTTGAGAATTTCCGCTTCCGCGACGCGCAGAAGGAAGCCATGAACCTCGCCCGCATCGGCAACAAGTATATTGCCGACTGCGAACCGTGGAAAGTCATCAAGACCGACCCCGAGCGTGTGAAGACCATAATCTACATCTCCCTGCAGCTGACAGCCAACCTGGCCATCGCCTTCGAACCGTTCCTGCCCTTCAGCAGCAAGCGCCTGCGCGAAATGATAGACCTCACCCCAACCCTCTCCCAAGGAGAGGGAGCCAAGGGCGAGGGGAGTATATGGGAGTTGTTAGGTCGAACCGATATTCTGCCTGTAGGCAAGCAACTGCCGAAGCCCAGTCTGTTGTTCTCGAAGATAGAGGATGACGTCATCGCCCAGCAGGTGCAGAAACTGGAGGACACCATCAAGCAGAACGAAATGGCGAACTACCAGGCAGAGCCCATCAAGGAAACCATCGGGTTCGAGGACTTCCAGAAACTCGACATCCGCGTCGGCACCGTGCTGGAGTGTGAGCGCGTGCCGAAGATGAAGAAACTGCTGAAGTTCAAGATTGCCGACGGACTCCAGAACCGTACCATCGTGAGTGGCATCAGCCAGTGGTACGAGCCCGAACAGCTCATCGGCAAGCAAGTGCTCTTCGTGGCCAATCTGGCTCCCCGTGAATTCAAGAACGGACTGGTCAGCGAGGGCATGATACTCTCGGCTGAGAACTACGACGGCACCATCTCCGTCACCACTACGGAACACGAAGTGAAACCTGGCAGTCAGGTGTGTTAAGGAGCGGGCGAAAGTTTACACAGTTCCTTTTCGATAACCGCATAGTCAGTCCCCAAGGCAACAACCTTGCCTTGGGGATTTACTAATATATAATAAGGTATGCGGTCGATACCAAACTGTCGGACGGCAGGACTGTCCCATCCCTGATAGTCGCAGTGGTTGGCTATCTCCTCGGAACGGCCAGGAACGTAGGAACGGGCCGCCTTGTACATCTTAGGGTCGGTGTCCAGACTATAGGCTAAGGCCGACAGCAGGTCGGGGTAATCGTTCTGTGCGCTCCCTATCTTCTGACGCACCACATTGGTCCCTCCCTTCCAGTTTGCCCAGAAGCCAATGAGGAGGTATTTCCCCTTCCTCCTATTCTGCTCTATAACGCTCACCTTGGGCAGCTTGCCTCCTACCTTAAGCAGAGAAAGGGCCTCCGTAGGCTGAGCAACAACTACAGAATCGGCTCCCGATACTTTCACGTCGGCCAGAGCCAGAGCATCGCCCACTATGCTGACCTTTTTCCCCTCGGAAGCCAGGAACGAGAGGGTCTGGAAATTGGGGTAGATGAGCGTAAAAGTATAGGAACCTTTCTGTAAAGGTATCTCCTTCTCGAAACGTCCCTTCACAAGGTGCAGGGTGTCGATGTCAGGAAAGGCCCCGTCGGAACTATAGATGAGGAAATCGGCTTGGTCGAGATTCTGAAACTGCCCCTGCAGACGAAGTTTCCCCTTCCCGCTATCGCAACTAACCAATACGAACGTCAACGATAACGCTAACAAGAAAACACTTCGGTATGACAAATGGCTCATTCTCTAACCACTAACGCACTAAGCCCTAACCACTAAGCCCCCTACTTGAGCAGGCTGGCTACGGTACCGCCATAGTTCTGGAACTCCAGGTCATTCTGGGCACGCTGGGCCAGACTGGGGTCTTGCTCTATGGCCGAACGGAGGTTGGTAACCAGTGCCGAGGGGTTGTTGGTGCGGGCTGCAAGCACAGCTTTCAGGTATGCCGTGGTGGCATCGGCCTTGCGGATATTGCTCAGCGTCTGGCTGGCACTGGCATAGTTCTCGCTCAGTATCTCAGCCAATGCCTGCGCATTGGTGTTGGACTTGGCAAGATTGGCAGCAGCCTGAGTATAGTTGCCTTTGGCCAGATTCAGCGAACCGAGAATCTCGTTGTAGGTGTCTGCTCCGCTTCCCAGTGCCAGATAGGTCTCAGCCTTCTCTATATCCCCCTCGCGCAAGGCAAGGAGGGCAAGGTTGGTGTTTACCTCCGAGGCACCGTTCTGCAAGTTCTTGGCCTGCTTCAGATAGTTGGCGGCAGTCTCATAGTCCCCTTCGGTATAGCTAATCTGGGCCATGTTGTTGTAGGCGCGATAGTCTTTGGGGTAGATTTCCATGATTTTCTTGTTCCACTGCTTCTGCTCCTCGGGTGTCTCGGCCAGCATGGTGGCGGCATAGACCATTTCCTCTACGCTCAGTTGGGAAGCATCCTTCTGGTATTGTTCCTCTATCTGCTTGTCGCTGCGACCTATCACCTCGTAGTTCACGATGAGGCGGGCACGACGCAACTCGGGCATCACACCGTCCTTGATGTCGGTATATATCTCGCTCATGTTGCGGATTTGCTGCTCGCGTTCCTCGGGGTCCTTGTACATCGACAGCACGGAGAGGATGACATTCTTGTCCTGCAGGTTGCTGGCGGCTATCAGCTCCTGGAAACCATCCCAGTCCTCAGCAGTGTAGCGGGTGTTGATGTCAGCATCCATACGCAACTTCTTCATTTCCTTTTTCAGATAGTCCGCACTCGTGGCCTGTCGACGCTCAGCCAGTTTCTCGTTGAAGCTATATTTGCCGTCGGGAGAAGCATAGGCACTCACCTCGATGGCATCCAGTATGCGTCCCTCCTGATTGTCGTTAATCTCCTTCAGCACAGCCACCAAGTCGCGCATGCTCACGCTTTGCAGTTCGCTGGTACGCAGGTTGCTCTGTGCAATGAGGAACTTGATGTTGGCTTCCTGCTTCTGGGCGATGACACGCTGATAGTTGTCGGGAGCCACAGCAGGATGGTTGGAGTCCAGACAACGGGCGAGCAGCTGACTGGTGGCAAGGATACCGTAGTCAATCTTCACGTCAGGCATCTTCACGGCCTTTTTGCCCACCTTGGCATCGAAGCGCATCAGGAGGTCGCTCTTCAGCATATCCTCGGTATAGCGGTAGTTGGACTTCATGGTATAGGTCCCGCCCAGCTTGTAGCTTACCTCGGTACCGTTACCTTCCACTTTCTCTCCCTGATAGGTGGCACTATTTCCCTCAGCCTCGCCTCCGGCATACTTCAGCACGGGCGTGCAGGTGATGTTGGCCTTTTTCTTCATATACTTCTCAGGGAAAGTGACTGTGATGGTGGCAGGCACCTCACCGCCGTTTACCACCAGCGGAGTGGGAGTTACCTTGAAGTTATCGGCCGTGAGTTCTTTCAGTTTATTGCAACTGGTCAGTACCAGTGCGGCACCCAGTGCCAGGAAGATGGATTTCTGCATAATGATGTCTTATTACCTTATATATTTTATTTGGGTACAAAGATACGAAAAAAAAGATTAGGCACAGGAGATTAAAGATTATTTAATGTTTCGCGGGTGATGCATGAGTATCTCTTCCCGCAGGTGCTGACGGTCGACGTGCATGTATATCTCGGTAGTGGAGATGGATTCATGACCCAGCATGGCTTGTATGGCCCGGAGGTTGGCTCCACCTTGCAGCAGATGGGTGGCAAAGGAGTGACGGAAAGTGTGAGGTGAGAGATTCTTCGTTATGCCTGCCCTCTGGGCATACAACTTGATATTGTAGAACACCGTGATACGACTCATATGTTTGCCTCGGGCAGGGGACACAAAGACGTAGTCCTCTTCACCGGGTTTGAGCGAGAGTTTGTTGCGCACTTCGAACCATCGCTCCAGTTCCTGAATGGCGGTATGGGAGATGGGGACCAGACGGTCTTTGTTCCCCTTGCCATGAACATGAATGTAACCATCGATAAGGAAGAGGTCGGAGAACTTCAGCTCGCACAATTCGGAGACACGCAATCCGCAACTATAGAGCACTTCCACGATGGCACGATCCCTTACTCCCTCGTTCTTGCTCACATCGATGACTGCCTCTATGGCATCAATTTCCTCCATCGAAAGCACCTCGGGCAGATGTTTCCCTATCTTTGGCGACTCCAGCAGTTCGGTGGGGTCGCTGGCTATTTCCTCCTCCAGCGTCAGGAACCGATAGAACGAACGAACGCCGGAAAGTATGCGGCCGAGGGAACGCTGGGTTATGCCCGTGTCCATCAGCCAGCCGGCAAAGTGGTCCAACTGTTCCAAGGTCACCTGCCGGAAGTCGATACCCTGCTCACTATAGTAGTTCAACAGTTTCTGTAGGTCCTGCCGATAGGCATCCAGCGTATTCGCAGAGAACGATTTCTCCAACTTCAAATAGGCAATGTAGCGACGTAAAATGGGAGCCGGTACGGTGCCCGTATTTGCAAAATCTTTTGTCATCCTGCTATTTTTCATTTCAGTTTTGATTTTCGTTTGCTTTTTCGTATCTTTGACCTGCGGTCTTAGATAGGCTGCACCTCGGAAATGCTCAAATAAATTTGGCATTTCGCTCGGTTTGCACTATCTTTGCCACAAAATTAAGCAGAAAAGATGAGAATACAAATTATCAACGGCCCGAATCTGAACTTATTGGGCAAAAGAGAACCTGGTATTTACGGAAAGACGACCTTCGAGAACTACATGGAATCGCTACGTCGTCGCTACCCCGAGGACGAGTTGCTCTACTTCCAAAGCAATGTGGAAGGGGAACTGGTGGACAAGATTCACGAGGTAGGGTTTGGTGCTGTCGACGGCATCGTGCTGAACGCCGGAGCCTACACTCACACGAGCATTGCCTTGCTGGATGCCCTGAAGGCGGTGGAGACACCTGCCATCGAGGTTCACATCAGCAACATCCACCAACGTGAGGAGTTCCGCCACCAGAGCATGATTTCCGCTGGTTGCCGGGGCGTGGTATGTGGGTTTGGTCTCGATAGTTATCGCCTGGCCATCGAAGCACTGAAAGAGAGATGAGAAGTGAGGATCTGATAGGTTCCCTCCCCTCGGAGGAACGAAGGATAGAGGACTACATCAGAGCCCACATCGACGAGGAGCCTTCCTATCTTCATCGTCTCTACCGTGATACTCAACTCCGTCTCTCCTATGGCCAGATGGCCAGTGGACATGTCCAAGGTCGCCTGCTCAAGATGCTCACCCAGATGATTCGGCCTCGCACCGTGGTGGAGATAGGCACGTTCAGCGGATACAGCGCGTTATGTATTGCCGAGGGACTGGAAGAGGGAGCGCAGTTGCACACCTACGAAATCTACGACGAACAGGAGGACTTCACCCGTCCCTGGTTTGAGGGTTCGCCCTACCGCGAATGTATTCACTTCCACATAGGTGACGCTCTGCAGCTTCTGCCTCAGTCGGGCTTGCATCCCGATATGGCTTTCGTCGATGCCGACAAGCGGCACTATGTCGACTACTACGAAACATTGTTGCCACTCATTTCCTCTGGAGGCTACATCATCGTGGACAACACCCTATGGTATGGCCATGTGGTGGAAGAACAGACCCGCGAAAGCGACCTGCAGACGCTGGGGGTAAAAGCCTTCAACGACCTGGTGGCGCACGACAAACGTGTGGAAAAAGTCATCGTCCCCGTGCGCGACGGACTTACACTGATAAGGAAACGATAACGTAAAAGGAAACGAAACGCAACTCCGTTGCTACGAAAACGAAAACAAAATATAATGGAAACAACAAGACAAAACAAGATAGCCCGGCTTCTGCAGAAGGAACTGAGTGAGATTTTCCAAGCACAGACCCGTCAGATGCATGGTGTGCTGGTCAGCGTCAGTGCCTGCCGCGTCAGTCCTGACCTCAGCGTGTGCCGCGTCTACCTCAGCGTATTCCCCAGTGAGAAGGCTGAGGAACTGGTGAAGAACATCAATGAGAACCAGAAGCAAGTGCGCTACGAACTGGGAACCCGAGTGCGCCACCAACTGCGCATCATCCCCGAACTGAAGTTCTTTATCGACGACAGTCTCGACTATATCGAGCACATCGACGAACTCCTACAACACTAACCACTAATGCACTAATACTCTAACCACTAACGTACTTGAACTTCCCCTTCTTCATAGCCAGGCGATACCTCTTTTCCAAAAAGAGCCACCATGCCATCAACATCATCTCTGCCATCTCGGCCTGTGGGGTGGCCATTGCCACGCTGGCTTTGGTGTGTACCCTCAGCGTCTTCAATGGGTTTCAGGACTTGGTAGCCGGGCTCTTTACCGACTTCGACCCCCAACTCAAAGTCCTTCCCGCCCAAGGAGGTTTCATCTCGCTTTCCGACAAGACCGTAAGCAGATTGCGTGACGACAAGAACGTGGAGGTGCTCACGCCCTGTCTTGAAGGGCAGGCTCTCATCGTTAAAGACAGACGGCAGCAGGTGGTCACCATCAAAGGGGTTGCAGATAACTGGTCTCGCCAGGCCAATCTCTCTCACATCCTCTATCCTGAGGGACAAGAACGGATGGTGCTTCATGCCGACGTGTTGGAGTACGGTGTACTGGGCATTCAATTGGCTGCACAGTTGGGACTCAACGTCGACTTCCATGACCCTCTCCCCATCTATGCCCCCAAGCGCGGGGAGCGTGTCAACATGGGCAATCCTGCTGCCAGCTTTAATCAGGACGAACTGCTTTCCCCTGGCTATGTCTTCGTGGTCAAGCAGTCTAAGTACGATGCCAATTACATTGTCACTTCCCTGGGCTTTGCCCAGCGTCTGTTCGACCAGCCCAATGCTGTAACCCAGTTGGAGGTCAAGCTCCATGACGGAGTCAGCGTCCCTCGCGCCAAGAAGCAAATAACCCGTCTGTTGGGTCCGGACTTTGTCGTACAAGACCGCTACGAGCAACAGGAGGATGTCTTCCGCATCATGCGAGTAGAAAAACTCATTGCCTACCTTTTTCTCAGCTTCATTCTCCTTGTGGCCAGTTTCAACATTGTAGGCTCGCTCAGTATGCTCATGATAGACAAAAAACGGGATGTGGAAACGCTTCGCAACCTGGGAGCCAGCGACCGTCAGATAAGCCAGGTGTTTATGCTCGAAGGGCGCATGATAAGCCTTGTGGGTGCCGTGGTGGGCATCGTGCTGGGTGTATTGCTCTGCTGGCTCCAGCAGCGTTACGGCCTGCTCTCCATGGGACAGACCGAGGGGGCCTTCATTGTGGAGAGTTACCCCGTCAGTGTACGTCCATGGGACATTGTGATTATCTTTTTCACCGTGATTCTTGTAGGATGGCTCGTGGTGTGGTATCCCGTGCGCTACCTGGGAAGCCTATTAATAAATGAGGAGTCATGAACATTCTGGTAAGCAATGATATCAGAGGGGTATGCCCCCAGTTTGTGGGTGCTGCCGTCGAAGCCCGATTCTGCAACTCGGCTTATTCTCCTTCATTGTGGGAGGAGATTGACCGTCGCCTTGGCGAATGTCGTCAGCGACATACCACCGAAACTATCAAACAGTTGGAGTCCGTCGAGGCCACCCGAACTATTTACAAACTCTTGGGCAAAGACCCCAGTCGCTATCGTCCCAGCGGTGAGGCTCTGCTGCGCCGCACGCTTCAAGGTAAAGAACTATATCAGATAAACACGGCTGTCGACCTTATCAACCTTGCCAGCATTGTCTATGGCTATAGCATTGGGGGATTCGATGCCGACCTCATTCAGGGTGACACGCTCACTCTCGGCGTAGGACGCGAGGGTGAACCTTATGAGGGCATCGGTCGCGGTCCGCTCAACATCCAGGGCCTGCCCGTCTATCGCGACCAACTGGGAGGTATCGGCACGCCCACCAGCGACCACGAGCGCACCAAGCTTTCGCTCCCCACCACCCATATCCTTTGTATTGTCAACGGCTACGACGGCAACCAATCGCAGGTGCTCTCCTGTGCCCGATACATTCAAGAACTCCTTCGCCTCTATGCCGACAGCGACGGGGGCGAAATCACCCTCTTCGCATAAGCATCATCGCATTCTCTTTCCCCCGTTACAAAATATATAAAGAAAACGGTCTTGTTGCTGTAAGAGCACACTACCATTCGTCGTCCCAAAGATTGGTTTGTTTAACACCGAACCAATCATCGTATTCTCCGTCACCGATACCGCCCTCCGTACCTCCACTCCCATTATCATGGAGGTCTTTAGTATGCCCGACCATCAATTCTGGTGAGACAAGCATTACCGCACACACCCGCGGGCTAACGTAAGGTTTCTTCATTGTTTAAACCCTCTCCATCGTTAGCGCAATACTTTGTCCACTTTCAACAGGACGTCCGCTGTCGTGCCGTTGCCCCCCAATACCTTCTCAATGAGAAGGCTCACCTCACGAATGGTGTTGGTCTCCACCTCGTCAGGAGTCACGCTTCGTAGGATTCCTATCTTAGGAACTCCAGAACGGTTGTACCTCAGATAACCAGCATATGCCTTAAGTTTGGCATTAGTACCCCCTCGCATAATGACGCGATTGTATGCCACACCATAGAGACCCGACATGGAAAATGTGGGGTTATAGTTACTCACCATGGAGAACTCACCAGTCGGTGACACCGTCACAGTCTCGGGAGCCACAACGGTCACGTACCTGAATACCGGGTTAGTCTGCCCATCAGGGTCGTAGATGATATAAGGAGTATTGGCTGTCATCGACGTTTCGTTAACGAAGTTGAATACATATTCATCGTTCTCGTCTTTTGAAGTACCCGTGAACCGAGCAACATAAGCACCACTTCCAAACACTTCACGAACATCTGTCACGGCAAACGGCAAAGCAACGGTTCCAAATCCGGAAGGGAATGTACGAGTGAGGTTTACCTTGTCATAATCACCAGGAGCATAGGAAGGTGCCACCGAATTATCCAAATCCAATCGCGAACATTTGAGGCACCCCTCGGTATAGTCGTGATCATCGTGAATATAACGGTCACAATTCTTGCATATCCAATAGTGTTTGCTTGCATCATCCAAGTCTTCGGCTGCACGAAGAGGGTTCCACTCCGTCACTACATTATAACTGCTACCTTCCGTAGATTCCCATCCATCCAGAAAGAGACCGATAGGTGTTCGGGAAATGGTGTATTCGGCAGTCTGACGCCAACCCGCCTCCATGGTGGTCTTACCATTATTGAATATCACACGGTCATATATCTTTTTGTTCACAGCATACACATACTGGCCGTACTCATTCTGTCCGCAACACTTGGCAGCCACACCAGGCCAACTGGCATTCTCATAATTTGTTCCGTCACGTCGCATATAAGCATAGACCGTTCCCGTGCCATTTTTATAGTCGTCACCCCAGTAATAGTTGTGAGCAGCATCGTAGCCACACGTGAAATAGATATTCCACGTTTCAGCATCCACCATCTCATGCCCCAAGTGCTTAACAGTGATGGCGTTAGTAGAAGGATTGAGCGTAAAGAGACAGAAGTCACCCACATTGGGAGGATTGCCCAAGTCGTCGTTCTGTACACTAATGCTTGCAAGGGGTACCCACGTATTCCCGTTGTCGCGTCCACACTGATTCCAGTTACATCCTCCGTTGCCCCATCGTTTCACAATGCTGTAAGTGCCATCACCATTTGAAGTCAAAGGCTCCCAAAGCCAGAGACCCATTCCACCCCAGTTGTGCTTCATATAGTAAGCCTTAGTGACGGTTATCACACCCTCTGTCGTTGCACTTTTCGAAGCATCGTAGGTAAACGTACATATGTCGCCACTGGAGGGAGAGCCCTCTTGAGAAATGTATTGCAGATATACCCAACTACTTCCTGTATCATCTTGACTCGTATGATAGTTACAGCCATTACTGCCCCATGCTTTCACAATGCTGAACTTACCGCCCCCATCATCGGTCAAAGCATCGGACCATGTCCATCCACCACCACCCCATGGGTGTTTCAGATAGAACTGTCGGGATATACTTATCTTTTGGGTTGCCAGTGGATTGAAAAAAAACGTACAGGTATTGCCTGTATTCGGGTATCCCCACAACGCATTGTTTCCCTCCCACATCTGGCCTGCCGCAGCATCAGTATCGCTGGGCGAGCCAGACTTGGCAGCATAGTTACAACCATTGGTACCGCTGTACTGCGCTGTCAGACTATAGGTCCCGTTACCGTTGTGGGTAAGTTGTCTCCACCGCCAAGTCCCATTGTTCCACCCATGCTTCAGATAGAAATCCTGTACTCCCCAGGCAGAAGAAGAGTGCCAATCCACGCTACTCGTGTAGAAACAATTCTTGCTGTATGCATTGTCAATAGCAAATTCCGGCAGATCCAAGTCAATGGTTTTGCCTGTCCAATCATCATCTTCTATAATGTTGGTACTACTGAAAAGGAGATTGGTCCAATGCTCAAAATCTCCGACCTCCACGGCATAGACATAATCCACAACCTTGGTCATCTTCACCTTTCTGGAGTCCAATCGCAAGTCTCCCTTTTCCTGAGGATACTGCCATAACTGAACCCAAAACTCTGTCTTATCATTCCAGTCTGAACCCTCTACGTTCAGATAAATGATGCGAGCCTGCATCACAGGAAGGATACAAAAGACTGACATTAGGGAAATAAATAGTCGTTTCATACGCATTCAATTGTCACTTTTCTGTTTCTCAGCCGCTAAATTACAAAATACAAATGCACACGTGGGTGTATGCGCTTAATTATAGACGAACGAGGGACGCAAACGTTTGCTCGTGATTATACTCCCAACATGGCCTTACGCAGGCGAAGAGCAGAAGCGGAAGGAGAGTCCATAAGGGAGAGTGTCCACGACTGGTGGTCAATCTGCAGTCCGACGGGAGCAAGCAGGGAGTCGTAGCCAATGGGCTCGGTGGTGTCCACCATACGACGTAGACGCAACGCCACGTCATGCCCATTAGAGCCTGCCACTTCCTTCACACATTGCCAAAATTCCTCCTCAGTGAAACCACGACCAAGTTCACGGAAATAGCGACGATAGAGTAAGCGCATGAGGTCGTCGAGACTGCGCTCACCCTTCGTTTGACTACGCAGAAGGGCATCAAACATAAGGCCGATAACGGGGCCCTTTATATAGTAAGATATACGTACATCTGGTCCATTTTCTGCACGGTTGAAGAAGTTGAGCCAAATATCATAACTGCTTTGGCGTAGGCTCATGTGTTGCTGGCCTGTAGTTGTCTCTATATTCCGAATATATCCACCCAATTCATTGAGCAAGAAATTGCTATCTACAATTCCCGCACGTAACATGAGCTGTGTCTCATAGTAAACCGTGAAGCCCTCGCTCACCCACAGCATGGGAGTAAACACCTCGCAGTCATAATCGAAAGGACCCAGTTCTATGGGACGAATACTTTTTACATTATAAAGATGAAAATACTCATGGGTTACAAAGCCCATATAGTTGAGGTACTCCTCCCGAGAAGGGAAGCGAAAGGTTCCCTCTGTGTAGCAGGCCTGACTGTTGCTGTGTTCCAGCCCTCCACCTCCTTGCCCCAAATGAATGAGGCAGTAGTTCGAGTAAGGTACATCGCCCATCAGGCGAGTGGTGGCCGACACCATACGGCAAAAATCGTTGAGCATGGAACTCTCCTCAAACCCATCAGGTGTTTCCAAGGCAAACTCATAGGGGTGACCTTCGTGTTCGAAACGGAGGGTGTAGTGATTGCCTAAAAGTAATGGACAATCGTAGAGTTGGTCGAATGTCTCACTGCAGAAAGTATTAGTTCCTACACGAGGCAGACCTGTGCTGATATTCTTCCATCCCTCAGGCATGAGAAAACGGATGTCGGCCGCATGGTTGATGTCACCATCAACATACATAAACACCCCATTGGGAGCCACAAATGCCAGGTTACGCTCCACACGGCACTCGGCCACACTGCGGGCATTGGCATAGATGCGATAGGAAAGTTGTAACGTATCGGCCCCTTGGGCATTGACTATCCATCCGTTTTTGCCTTCCTTACGCCACGTGGTACTTACTCCGTTGGCTGAAGAGGCATGAAAATCCGTCAGGTATTTCGGGAAGTCCACTATCACATAGTAACCAGGAGCCCATACGGGCATCTTGAACAACACGGGTTCTTTTCCCAGTGGCTGACGAGGAATGAAATTAAGCCTTACATTGATATAATGTGCAGCGGTATCAAATGACAGCGTGTACTCCAAACGATAGTCTCTTGCCTGCAAGGAAAGGCAAAAGAGCAGAAGGAAGGAAAAGCATATTCTTTTCATCGGATAAAATGTGTTATTAATATGTGGCAAAATTAGCAAAAAAGACCGACATAGAGTCCAACAACGAAAGATTATTTACCAAAACCCTTTAGCGAAGCTAAAAAGGATGGGATAAGATTTGGGTATATCGGTCTAAATCCGTACCTTTGTACCCTATTTTAATGGATACAACCAACAAAGTAATGAGTGTACAGAACCTCAATGTCACGCTCGACGAGACATCACGCACACTATCAGACAGTCGCACGCTGCAAGGATTATTCCACGAACACCGTGACGGCGACCCACTGCCTTCGGGCACGGCTCTCAATGAACTCATCGAACTATGCAGGGCCATCATCTTTCCTGGTTTTTACGGAAACAGTAACATCATCAACAGCCACACCCTGCCTCATCACATTGGGGTAAATGTGGAACGCCTGTATGAATTGTTAAGTGAACAGATACGCGCAGGACTGTGTTTCGAATGTCGCGAATGCGGTCAACAGAAAGCACAGGAGCTGGCCGTGAAATTCATATCCCGTCTGCCTCGTCTGCGAGAGACTTTAGCCACCGACGTGGAGGCTGCCTACCAAGGTGATCCAGCCGCTGAGTCATATGGCGAGATTATCTGCTGCTACCCTGTCATAAAGGCCATTACCAATTATCGCATTGCCCATGAGCTGCTGATACTGGGTGTACCCCTCATCCCCCGCATCATCACAGAGATGGCTCATAGCGAAACGGGTATCGATATCCATCCAGCAGCCCAGATAGGTCACCATTTCACTATCGACCACGGAACAGGGGTGGTCATTGGTGCCACCTGCATCATCGGCAACCACGTGAAACTTTATCAAGGTGTGACACTGGGAGCACGTAGCTTCCCCTTAGATGACAACGGCAATCCCATCAAAGGCATACCCCGTCACCCTATACTGGAGGACAATGTTATCGTCTACAGCAACGCCACTATTCTGGGACGTATCACTTTGGCCCACGACACCGTTGTGGGCGGTAACCTATGGGTAACCGAAAGCACAAAACCCGGTGAACACCTGGTACAAGCCAAGAAACGCACCTCCACCCTTGTGAAGCCAGAGGATTGGGGAGGACTATAATTATATTGATAATTGACAATTGATAATTTATGGAATTTGAAATGATTGCCAAGACCTTCCAAGGACTGGAAGACGTGTTGGCAGAAGAACTGACCAACCTTGGTGCCAATAACATACAAATAGGCCGACGCATGGTATCGTACACTGGTGATTTGGAGTTGCTCTACCGCAGTAACTTCTGTCTGCGTACCGCCCTGCGCGTGCTCAAACCCATCAAACACTTTCGAGCCACCAGTGCCGACGAGGTGTACGAGGCCATCAAAACCATTGACTGGTCGGAATACCTCACAAATGAGACTACCTTTGCAGTGGACAGCGTGGTGTTCAGTACCGAGTTCCGCCACTCCAAGTTTGTGGCCTACAAGGTGAAGGATGCCATTGTGGACCAGTTCCGCGAGAAGACAGGCAAGCGGCCCAATATCAGTGTTACCAATCCAGACCTGCAACTGCATATCCACATTGCCGAGTACGACTGTACGCTATCGCTCGACTCCAGTGGTGAAAGCCTGCATCGCCGAGGTTATCGCCAAGAAACCGTGGAAGCACCACTGAATGAGGTGCTTGCCGCTGGCATTATTCTGATGACAGGCTGGAAAGGCGAGTGTGACTTCATCGACCCCATGTGTGGCAGTGGCACGTTACCTATCGAGGCGACCCTCATTGCCAAGAACATAGCCCCAGGTATTTATCGCCAAAACTATGCTTTCGAGAAGTGGCCCGATTTTGATGCCGCGCTCTTTGAGAAGATATACAACGACGATAGTCAGGAAAGAGAATTTACCCACAAAGTCTATGGTTACGACAACAACCGGGAGGCTGGTCTCATCGCAACACGTAACGTAAAAGCCGCAAGACTAACGAACGAAATAACCATAGCTTACCAAGATTTCAAAGACTTTACCCAACCTGCGGAAAAGAGCATCATCGTTACCAATCCACCGTATGGCGAACGCATTAAGCCCGAAGACCTGACAGGACTATACAAGATGATAGGCGAACGGCTGAAACACCAATTTCTGGATTGCGACGCATGGGTATTGAGTTATCGTGAAGAGTGTTTTGATGCCATTGGGCTGAAGCCTTCCGTGAAGATTCCATTGTATAACGGCTCACTGGAATGTGAACTGAGGAAATACCAGATATTCAGCGGTAAATACAACGATGTCCGTTCTCACGGACGGATAATAAAGACCGACCACGAACGAAGGCAGATGGCTGAACGTCGTAGATTCAAAGAAAGACGTAGCTTTAAACAAGGACTGGACGAGAGCGACGAGGATTTCATGGAGCGCATGAGTCGCAGAGACGAGGAGCGTATGGAACGCCGTCGCAGCTTTGGCAAGTTCAACAAACGAGAAGAAGGCCGAGACGGATTCCACAGTGAACGACATTTTGGTGAACGCAAGTATGAGGAAAGAAACCGTGGCGAGCACCGATTTAGTGACAGGAAGTTCAGCGATAGAAAATTCGGGGACCGTAAGTATAATGACAGAAAACTTAGCGACAAGAAGTTCGACAATCGTGGCAGCGAGAGTAGAGACTTTCAGAGTCGCAAAGAACGTCAGGAGTTTCGTAAACGCAATTTTGGTGGTCCCCGTGACTTCACTCCCAATAACAAACGTCGTTATGAAGACTAAACTACTTTTCATGGCTGTGACCCTAACTGCAACAACCGCTCTGGGACAGAAACTACTGACATTGGAAGATGTCATGTACAGCGGCAACAACATCTACAACATGTTGCCCGATAACCTCTATACCCAGTGGTGGGGAAATACTGCCGTACAAACCACCTACGACGCAGTCAAGGATTTGCAAACAGAAGAAACCCTCGTCACAGTAGACCAGTTGAATGACATTGCGGAAGAAAAAATTGTACGTAGCGGACACAACATCACCCTTCCTTTGGAGGGGCAGCCAATAGCTTCCGTTACTGGCAACCACAAACTTATGTATATAAACTGGAAGACCAAGCAAGTGGAGTGGTGCCAAGATATCCCAGTGGATGCCCAGAACCAAGACTTTTGTCTCACCAGCCGACACCTGGCCTACACCATTCAGGGTAACCTCTATATAAAAACCCAAGACGGAGACATTCGCCAGTTAAGCACTGACGGAAGTACCGACGGCTCGGAGAATATCGTCTACGGCACCTCCGTCCACCGCAACGAGTTTGGCATCTCAAAAGGTACTTTCTGGAGTCCCGATGGACAACAGTTGGCCTTCTATCGCATGGACCAGAGTATGGTGCCCAGCTATCCGCAGGTGGACATCACCAAACGCATTGCCTCCACCTATACCGATCACTACCCCATGGCTGGCGAGCAGAGCCACTACGTCAAGGTGGGTATCTACAACGTCAAGGCAAGCAAGACCATATGGCTCAAACTTGTGGGTGAAGCCGACGATTACCATACCAACCTTTCGTGGTCACCCGACGGGCATACGCTCTATATCTTCGAACTGAACCGCGACCAGAACGACATGCGGCTTGTAGCCTACGACACTCAGACAGGCGAACCCATAAGAACACTTCTACAGGAGACCCATGAGAAGTACGTTGAGCCTCTGAATCCCCTTACTTTCCTTCCTTGGGATGAAGGCAAGGCAGTCATGCAAAGCCAGCGTGACGGATACAACCACCTCTACCTACTGGATGTGAAAACGGGGAAAACCACCCAATTGACCTCCGGCCAATGGGTAGTACAGCACTTTGTGGGCTTCAACAAAAAACAAAAGACCCTTATCTACCTGAGTAACGAAAGCGACCCTCGTCGCAGTTGTCTATATAGTGTAACTGCAAAGGGTAAGCGCAGCCTCATCAGTACTGACGATGGCGTTCACCGCGTTACCCTTAGTTCCGACGGCACCCAGGCTCTCGACCACTACACCAGTCCCACTGTACCTCGCAGCATCAATCTTCTGGACACCAAGACTGGCAATGGAAGGAACCTGCTTACAGCCACCGACCCTTGGGCCGAACAAGGCTATGCCATACCAGAAATAACAAGTGGGAGCCTAAAAGCCGATGACGGAGTGACAGACCTCTATTACCGCATGGTGAAACCTATCAACTTCGATTCCACCAAGAAGTATCCCACGGTGGTCTATGTTTATGGAGGACCCCATGCCCATAACGTAGACGCAACATGGCACTGGGGTATGCGCGGATGGGAGGCTTATATGGCCACCAAGGGCTATCTCCTCTTCATTCTCGACAACCGAGGAAGCGAATGGCGTGGACGCGACTTCGAACAGGCCACCTTCCGACATTTAGGTGACGTGGAGATGCGCGACCAATTGCGAGGCGTGGAATACCTGAAGAGCCTTCCCTACGTGGACAGCGACCGCATGGGCGTTCACGGGTGGTCATTCGGAGGATTCATGACCACCAACCTGATGTGCTCTTACCCCGACGTATTCAAGGTGGGCGTGGCCGGTGGCCCCGTCATCGACTGGAAATACTACGAAGTGATGTATGGCGAACGATACATGGACACTCCCGAGCAAAACCCCGAAGGATATGCCAGCAGCAGCCTGCTGAACAAGGGCGGTAACCTGAAAGGACGGCTCCAAATCATCTTTGGCTACAACGATGACACCTGTGTGCCTCAGCATACGTTATCCTTCATCCGAGCCTGTGAAGATGCGGGCACCCAACCCGACCTCTTCACCTACCCTGGTGACGGCCACAATATGTTTGGCCGTGACCAAATACACTTGCACGAACGTATAACACGATATTTTGAAGATTACCTAAGATGACAATTCTACTTCTTGGCAGCGGGGGGCGCGAACACGCTCTCGCATGGAAACTGGCACAAAGCCCTAAACTGGAAAAACTGTACATCGCACCAGGCAATGCCGGGACGGCAACCGTAGGTGAGAACATTCCTTTGAAAGCCGACGACTTCGACGGCATCAAGAAGTTTGTCCTTACCCATAGTGTGGAAATGGTGGTCGTAGGTCCTGAAGACCCGTTGGTAAAAGGTATCTATGACTTCTTCCGCAACGATCCCGAGCTGGCTGCCATCCCCGTCATCGGTCCTTCTCGGAAAGGAGCTGTACTGGAGGGCTCGAAAGACTTTGCCAAAGGATTCATGCAACGCCACAACATACCCACCGCAGCCTACCGCACTTTCGACGGAACTACCCTGGACGAGGGCTTGCGTTTCCTGGAAACACTGAAAGCCCCCTACGTGCTGAAAGCCGATGGATTGTGCGCCGGTAAGGGAGTACTCATTCTTCCCACCCTGGACGAGGCTAAGAAAGAACTTCGGGAAATGCTGGGTGGAATGTTTGGAACGGCCAGTAGCCGAGTTGTCATCGAGGAGTTTATGAGCGGCATCGAATGTTCGGTGTTCGTGCTTACCGACGGCAAGAGTTATAAGATATTACCCGAGGCCAAGGACTACAAGCGCATTGGTGAGGGAGATACAGGCCTGAACACGGGAGGCATGGGCAGTGTCAGTCCAGTACCTTTTGCCGACAAGACATGGATGCAGAAGGTGGAAGAGCGCATCATACGTCCTACCGTAGAAGGACTTGCTGCCGAAAGTATCGAATATCGGGGATTCATATTCTTTGGCCTCATCAACGTGGAAGGCGAACCCAAAGTCATCGAGTATAACGTTCGCATGGGTGACCCTGAGACGGAAAGCGTTATGCTACGCTTGAAAAGCGATCTCGTTGACCTGCTGGAAGGCGTAGCCACTCAGACTCTCGACCAACGTGCCATCGAGTTCGACCCACGCAGTGCCGTGTGTGTGATGATGGTAAGCGGTGGATACCCCGGCCACTACGAGAAAGGGTTCCCCATCACTGGCACCGACCAAGTGGAGGGGAGCATCGTATTCCATGCCGGAACGACAATGAAAGACGGTCAACTGGTCACCAACGGAGGACGAGTGATTGCCGTCAGCAGCTACGGAGAAACCAAGGAGGAAGCCTTAAAGAAGAGTTTCCTGGAGGCTCAGAAGATACATTTCGAGGGTAAATATCTGCGTGGTGATATCGGAGCAGACCTGTAAGGCAAAAAGATTAACAAGCATACATGCAGCGAAAAAAGATACAGAACCGAATATGTACCAGCAGGATGTTCCTGCCAGTAAGCGTCATTGTCGTCCTGGCTTTTTGGTGGTTGCCAGCCCGAAAATACGACGTTTCACATGCAGGTTCGCTGGCTCTGTATCTCTTTACGGCCTACATTTTGAGGGAAACCAGCAACATCAACTCTCTCATCCGGGTTCGAGCACGTAGCGTCTCAGCCATATGGCTCTTCACCGTTGCCTGCATGGGGTTCCTCCATCCCTCCCATCACTTAGCTACAGCCACAGCATGCCTGGCAGCCAGCCATCTCTTTTTGTTCCGTTCATACCAAGAACATCAACCTGTAGTGGATGTGTTCCATTCCCTTGTACTGCTGGGCACGGGAAGTCTTTTCCTGCCCCAACTCTCGTGGCTCATGCCTTTCTACTTCTGGTATCTCATTGTCTTTCTGAGGGCCTTTTCTTTCCGCGTATTCTGCGCAGGCATCATCGGTTTCCTGCTTCCCGCATGGCTGGCCATGAACATCTGTTTCCTGACAGGTAATACTACTACAATTTCCGAGTGGTGGCTCAAGCTCACTGCACTGCAACCCATCTCACTGGATAACTACCTCCACTTCAGTACTGACACACTCTGTTCCGGCTGGTTCTTCAGTTGGCTACTGATGGGGGTGCTAACTCTGTGGTGTGGCACACAATACCTGGCTAATAGCTATAACGACAAGATACGCACACGCATGCTGCTCTACATCCTTGTCATGCAATCAACAGTCATCATGGTACTAACTCTTCTGCAACCCCAGTATGCCAAGTCAATGCTAACTGTGTTGATGGTAAGCAGCATACCTCTCATCGCCCACTACTTCACACTCACCACCACCTGGTTTGCCTCTCTGGTTTTCGGTTTATCGGCTCTCGGTCTGACATTCATAGGTGTATCGACATTGTCTTGCAACCCTATCGTAACTACATTCTTACAGCATATAATCACTAAACTAAATCTATAACAATGAAACAGTTCAAATGGATTGACAACCTCATCGGTTGGCTGACGTTTGCCGTCGCTGCCTGGGTGTATTGCAGCACCATTGAGCCTACGGCAAGTTTCTGGGACTGTCCGGAGTTCATCACCACCGCCTATAAGCTGGAGGTGGGACATCCCCCTGGCGCACCCTTCTTCATGATTACGGGAAATCTGTTCACCCAGTTAACCAACGACCCTACGAAAGTCGCCTACATGGTGAACATGATGTCGGCACTCTTCAGTGCCCTGTGTATTCTTTTCCTCTTCTGGAGCATCACCCATCTGGCCCGCAAACTGGTGGGCACAAATGGCGTGGTGAGCACCTGGGGGCAACTGATAGCCGTTGAGGCCAGCGGACTGGTTGGCGCACTCATCTACACGTTCAGCGATACCTTCTGGTTCTCGGCTGTCGAGGGTGAGGTTTATGCCTACTCCAGCCTGTTCACAGCTCTTGTGTTCTGGCTAATGCTGAAATGGGAAGACCATGCCGACGAGCCTCATAGCGACCGCTGGCTCATCCTTATTGCCTATCTCACGGGACTCTCCATCGGTGTCCATTTGCTGAACCTGCTTTGTCTGCCGGCCATCGTACTGGTATTCTACTATCGCAAGTTCCCGAATGCCAATCTCAAGGGAAGCCTGATGGCTTTGGTATTGTCTTTCGTGTTGATTGCCGTAGTGCTCTATGGTATTGTGCCTGGCATTGTGAAGGTGGGCGGATGGTTCGAACTGCTGTTCGTCAACGTAATGGGCTTCCGTTTCAACACGGGTCTCATCGTCTACATCCTCCTGCTCATCACCGCCGTGCTGTGGGCAATCCGCGAAACCATCGCGCAGAAGAACCGCACCCGCATGATTGTTTCCTACTGCACCAGCGTGGCTATGTTGGGCATTCCGTTCTATGGGTACGGAGTGAGCAGCATCGTCATCGGCATCATCGTGCTGGCTTTGCTGGCCCTGCTGCTGAACTGGAAACAAGCTAAGGAGTACTTGGTGAGCGCGCGCATCATGAACACCTCATTGCTCTGTATGCTGCTCATCATGGTGGGCTATTCGAGTTATGCCGTCATCGTTATCCGCTCCACAGCCAACACGCCCATGGACCAGAACTCTCCCGAGGACATCTTCACCCTGGGCAGCTACCTGAGCCGTGAGCAATACGGCGACCGTCCCCTACTCTACGGACAGTCGTACAACTCACAGGTGAAGCTCCGCGTCGAAGGCGAGTACTGCGTACCCGTTTCCACCAAGGGAGCCCCCGTCTATCAGCGTGTGGAGAAGAAGACGGCCGACGAGCCCGACCGTTATGAAATTATCCGCCACGACATACACTACCAGTATGCCCAGAATATGTTCTTCCCCCGCATGTATAGCGACCGCCATCGTCAGGCCTATGAGGACTGGATGGGCGGTGTGAAGGGACATACCGAGCAGTTCGACAACTGCGGGCGCACCATCACCGTGAAGACACCCACCATGGCGGAGAACATCTATTTCTTCATGTCGTACCAGATGAACTTCATGTACTGGCGTTACTTCATGTGGAACTTTGCCGGACGGCAGAACGACCTCCAGGGTAACGGAGAGATGGAGCACGGTAACTGGATAACCGGCATCAGCTGGCTGGACAACTGGCGACTGGGCGACCAGTCGAAACTGCCCTCCGAACTGCGCGAGAACAAGGGGCACAACGTCTTCTATGCCCTACCTCTCATCCTTGGTCTGCTGGGTCTCTTCTGGCAGGTCTATAAGGACAAGCCCGGAATGTCCGGGATATCCGAAGCCTCTGCTGAAGCCGGTGGCATCGGTGTCAAGCAGTTCTGGGTAGTCTTTTTCCTGTTCTTCATGACGGGCATTGCCATCGTGGTCTACCTGAACCAGACACCCATGCAACCCCGTGAGCGCGACTATGCCTATGCCGGTTCGTTCTATGCCTATGCCATCTGGTGCGGACTGGGCGTAGCAGCTCTGGCCGACTGGCTGAATCGTCTGCTGAAGAAGGAGGTGGTGGCCGCTCTGGCATCCTGCCTGTGCGTACTGATTCCTATACAGATGGCTGGACAGACGTGGGATGACCACGACCGCTCGGGACGCTACACCTGTCGCGACTTCGGACAGAACTATCTGCAGAGCCTCGCACAGGAGGGCAACCCCATCATCTTCACCAACGGAGACAACGACACCTTCCCCCTGTGGTATGCTCAGGAGACAGAGGGATTCCGTACCGACACGCGCGTCTGCAACCTCTCCTATTTGCAGACCGACTGGTACATCGACCAGATGAAACGGCCCGCCTACAAAAGTCCCGCCGTACCCATCTCGTGGAAGCGCATCCAGTACGTATCTGGAACCCGCGAGGGCGTACGCGTCTACCCCGATGCCATCAGTCAGGTGATGGACTACTATAAGGACGATCCCGAGGCCATGAAGGAGGCTCTTGGCGAGAATCCCTATGAGTTGCGGAACATCATCGACCGCTGGATACTGAATGAGAAGTCTGAACTCCAGATTATCCCTACCGACTCCATCGTCATCACCGTGGACAAGGAGGCCGTTCGCAAGAGCGGAATGATGATAGCCGCCGACTCCATTCCCGACGTGATGCACATCTCGCTGAAAGGTCGCAGCTCGGTCTACAAGAGCGAACTGATGATGTACGAGATGCTGGCCGAGTGCAACTGGGTTCGTCCCCTGTATGTGGCCGTCACCGTGGGTGAGGACAACTACGGCGACCTGGGCAAGAACTTCGTTCAGGAGGGACTGGCCAACCGCATCACCCCCTTCAACACCGACGAGAGCGGCCGTCACATCGACAGCGAGAAGATGTACGACAACCTTATGAACCGCTTCCGCTTCGGAGGTCTGGACAACCCCGACATCTACCTCGACGAGACCGTCATGCGCATGTGCTACACCCATCGTCGCATGTTTGCCATGTTGGGCCTGCAGTTGCTCAAGGAGGACAAGAAGGACGAGGCACTCAAGCTGATGCAGAAGTGCGAGGAGGCCATCCCCGCCACCACCGTACCCCACAGCTGGCGGAGCGGAAGTCTCGACCTCGCACGCGTCTGGGCTTCGCTGGGCCAGAACAAGAAAGCGGAGCAGATTGCCGTCAAGGTAGCCACCGACTCGGGCGAGTACATCGACTGGTATCTGGGACTCACCGGACGCTTTGCCCACAGTTCGATGCGCGACTGCAGCTACTATCTCTACCAGCTGCGCGAGTGCGTGGAACTGCTCTACGCCAGCAAGTCGGCCCGGGCCGACGCGTTCGGAAAGAAACTCATGGAGTACCACCAGCAGATGCAGCAGAAGTACCCCGAGATGAGGGACAGCCAACTATGATTATCGAGCAACCCGCCCGATTCCTGCGCTGGCTCTATCCCCATGCGCTATGGAGAATGGACCGTCACGAGAAGGCCGTCTATCTGACCTTCGACGACGGTCCCATCCCCGAGGCCACCCCGTTCATCCTCGACGTGCTGGACCAGTTTCAGGCCAAGGCCACCTTCTTTATGGTGGGAGACAATGCCCACAAGTATCCCCACCTGCTCGAGGAAGTGCGCCGTCGCGGACACCGCATCGGCAACCACACCTACAACCACATCAGCGGCCTGTGGGTGTCGGCATGGAAGTATCTGGGAAACGTCATAAAGGCAGAAAAGATACTGCGAACGGACAAACTCTTCCGCCCGCCCCACGGTTGGATGGCACACGTCAAGTACCGCGTCATGCGCTACACGGGCTGGAGAGTAGTCATGTGGGACGTGGTCACACGCGACTACAGCAACCGGCTCACGGCCCAGGAGGTGCTGCAAAACGTGAAACGCTACACCCGGCCGGGCAGCATCATCACCTTCCACGACTCGCTGAAGAGCATCGACAAACTGCACGAGATACTGCCCGAGGCCCTGCAATGGCTCAAAGACCAAGGATATGAGTTCCGCACCTTTGAATAGCAAACAGCTGAAAGCCGAGGCCCTGCGTCTCGGCTTTCATGCCTGCGGACTGGCACCGGCAGGCCCCGTCGACGAGACCTTCATGGCCCACTACGAGAACTGGCTCCGCCAAGGCCGTCAAGGCGAGATGCACTATATGGAGAACCATCTCAACCTGCGCCGCGACCCCCGCCTACTCCTCCCCGGGACCCAGACCGTGGTCTCGCTGGCCATGAGCTACAACCCCGGAGGCGCAGACACCCAGAAAGGCATCGCCTGGTACGCCCAAGGCAAGGACTACCACGACGTGCTCCGAGAACGGCTTGGGGCTCTCGTCTCCCGTCTCTCCCCGTCGCCTCTCCCCCCCGAGAGTTTCCGCATCTGCGTCGACACCGCCCCCGGCATGGAGAAGTCCTGGGCCTGGCGGTGCGGCCTCGGCTGGATAGGACGGCACACCCAGCTGGTCATCCCCCGCCGAGGCAGCGCCTTCTTCCTGGCCGAGATACTCACCACCTTGGAGGCCGACGTGTATGACGAACCACGCTATCCCACCCCTCATCATGCCGGCTGCCACGCCTGCCATCGCTGTCTCGACGCCTGCCCCACCCAGGCCCTGAGCGACGAGGGCATCGATGCCCGCCGCTGCCTCAGCTACCTCACCATCGAACACCGCGGTGAGCTTCCCCCCTGGGCCAAGCCCCATCTGAGCGAGTGCTTCTACGGCTGCGACCGCTGCCTGCGCGCCTGCCCCCACATGCGTGCCGACACCCCCTCTGACGCAGACGAGGAGTTCCGACCCTCGGCCGAACTCCTCGCCATGACACCCGAGCAGTGGCAAACGCTCACGCCCGAACACTATCGTCAGCTCTTCCGCGGCTCCGCCGTAAAGCGGGCCAAGTACGAAGGACTGATGCGCAACATCACTTCACCTCAATCTGACGACTCGAAGGCAGAGCCTCGGCAGCCTTCTTAGGCAGCTCGATGTGCAGCACCCCGTCCGTCACGCTCGCCGTGATGCCCTCACGCTCCACGTCGTCGGGCAGACTGAAACTCTGCGAGTAGCTGGTGTAGCCCCACTCACGGCGCAGCCAACGCTTCCCGTCCTCGCTCTTCTGCTCGTCCTGTTTCCTGGCCTCAACCTTCACCATCAGGTTGCCGTCCTCGGTCAGTTGCACGCTCGCCATCTCCTTAGTCATGCCGGGTACGGCCAGGGCCACGTTGTAGGCTTTGTCGCTTTCGGTAACATTGATAGCCGGACTCGTAGTGTGCACCCGGTGCATAGTGGGGAAACTGTCGTTAAAGAACTCGTCAAACAGACTCGGCATCCAGCCGTTGCTGTAACTTCTCATAACTGGTAACATAGTTTTTTGTTTTTAGTTGGTTAGTATTTCGTGGTTAGTGGTTAGTGGTTAGTGCTCTAGGCTCTAGGCCCTAAGCTCTCCGTTCTAAGCCATTCTCACTATCACTTCCGACAAGAAGGAGGCCCACGCCGCTTTTGGCAGACAGTTTTAACCCTTCCGCAACACTTCTAACACTTCTTAAACCTTCCCCTCTGCCACGATGTCCCGTTTCGTGCCAATGTGACGCACCGTTTTCGTAGCAACGAAGTTGCGTCTCGTTTTAGTCTTTTTGTTTTCGTTTTCGTTTTCGTTTTCGTATATTCTTCGTACCTTTGTACCCCGAAAGAGACAATATTATATATAAATAAGGTATCGATGAACTTTGTAGAAGAACTGAAATGGAGAGGCATGATCCACCAGATGATGCCCGGAACGGAAGAAATGTTGAACCAAGGCATGCAGACCGCCTACGTGGGCATCGACCCCACGGCCGACAGCCTGCACATAGGCCACCTCTGCGGCGTGATGATGCTACGCCACTTCCAGCGTTGCGGCCACAAGCCCCTGGCCCTGCTGGGCGGAGCCACAGGCATGATAGGCGACCCCAGCGGAAAAAGCCAGGAGCGTAACCTCCTCTCCGAGGAAACCCTGCGCCACAACGTCAGCTGCATACGCCAGCAACTCGCGCGCTTCCTCGACTTCGACTCTGACGCACCCAACGCCGCCGAGCTCGTCAACAACTACGACTGGATGAAGGACTTCACCTTCCTCGACTTCGCCCGCGACATCGGCAAGTGCATCACCGTCAACTACATGATGGCCAAGGACAGCGTCAAGCGCCGGCTCAACGGAGAGTTCCAGGAAGGCATGTCGTTCACCGAGTTCACCTACCAGCTCCTGCAGGGCTACGATTTCCTCCACCTCTACGAGACGAAGGGCTGCAAGCTGCAGATGGGCGGCTCTGACCAGTGGGGCAACATCACCACCGGCACCGAGCTCATCCGCCGCAAGCTGGGCGCCGAGAACGAGGCCTTCGCCCTCACCTGCCCTCTCATCACCAAGGCCGACGGCAAGAAGTTCGGCAAGACGGAGCAGGGCAACGTATGGCTCGACCGCCGTCGCACCTCGCCGTACGTCTTCTACCAGTTCTGGCTCAACGTGGGCGACGAGGAGGCCGAGCGCTACATCAAGATCTTCACCTCGCTCGACAAGGAGACCATCGACGCCCTCATCGAAGAGCATCGGCAGGACCCCGGCCGCCGCGTTCTGCAGAAGCGTCTGGCTGAAGAAGTGACCATCCTCGTCCACGGCCGCGAAGATTATGAGATGGCCCTCGAGGCCTCCGCTATCCTCTTCGGCAAGGCTACAAAGGAAAGCCTCGTGAAGCTCGACGAGCAGACGCTGCTCGACGTCTTCGCCGGCGTGCCCCAGTTCCGAATCAGCCGCAGCCTCCTCGAGGGCGAAGGCATCAAAGCCGTAGAGCTCATGGCCGCTGAGACGCAGTGTTTTCCCTCGAAAGGCGAGATGCGCAAGATGGTGCAGGGCGGCGGCGTGAGCCTGAACAAGGAGAAACTGACCGACCAGCAGCGCCCCATCACCAGCGACGACCTCATCGACGGCAAGTACCTGCTGGCACAGAAAGGCAAGAAGAACTACTACCTCATCACGGTAAGATAGTTGACCCATTATTACGGTAAAATATAAAAGAGTAGGAAAAAATTTGGCCGAATGCCAAATTTTTCCTACCTTTGCGGTCGAATTTAAAAAATTCGCCCGCGAGTATGGGCTGCACCTCAGCAGAAAGCTTGCTTTCTGCATTCGGTTTGCACCATACTTGCAATAACGATTGGACGATGGTGTAATGGTAACACTACAGGTTTTGGTTCTGTCATTCCCGGTTCGAATCCGAGTCGTCCAACCATCAACGAAGAAACGCAACCCGACTTTCATCAGGTTGCGTTTCTTTTTTGTGCAGGGCCGCTGCCCTACTTCACTACAATCTTTTTACCATTGATAAGATACAGCCCCTTCTTTGCTTCCGCATTCGAAACGCGGCGGCCTTGCAGGTCGTAGACCACATGATTATTCATCATATCTTGTTTGTCATTGAGCGAAGCATCGATGCCTGTCAGCACCTCGGTGGTCTCGGTGGCAAACATCAGTGTGCCGTAGCCCAGCTCGTCGGTAGCGGCGGCCTCAGCCTCGCCCCATGCGTTGGCGTTGCGCTGATAGTTCACCCAAGCAGCGCAGTAGGCATCGGCCTTCTCGGCGTTCAGTGCGTAGGCATGGAACAGCTCCCAGCTGGGGCGCACGGTGCCACGGGCATCGGCCGAGATGGTGGTGTGGCTCACCTCACCATTGGTATAGCCGGTGAAGGGCACGCGGCTGGCATCGTAGACGAAATTGCCCTCAGCCGTCATCAAGTTATACTTGCCCACATATTCGGCCATCTCCAGTGCTTTGTAGGGCGTGAAGAGATCGGTGCCCTGGCTCTGAGCCATCTTACAGAAAGCACCCAGCAGCGACACGTCGAGTGTGGCATGACCCTGGTCGCGACCACTCTCCTGGCACTGTGCCAGCAGCTCCTGACTGTCGGGATCCTGAACGGTGGCCACGATGGCGTTGTTCACGGCACCTGTGCCTGCACCCGCAGTGGTGTAGTTCAGGGCATAGTCTACGAGTGCCTTGTCGTTGCAGAGCACACCCACGGAGTACATGGCAGTCAGTGCGGCCATATCCCAGTTCATCCAGTAGTGCAGGGCGTTCTCGTTGCCGTGATGGTTGTCCAGGAAGAGGATAGCCACGTCGGCAAAGGCGGTGCGAATCCAGTTCTGGAACTGCTGGAAGTCGGCAGCCTGCCAGCCCTCATAGTTGCGCAGCAGCTCGGCAGCATTGGCAAACTGATGGGCCTGTATGCAGATGAGGTACTCGTTGGGATCGGGAATATTGTTGTTGTAGCCGGCCAGTCGCAGCATGCCTTTGTTGTTGCGTGCCCAGTCGTTCAGAATGTTCACGGCGGCGGTGGCTGCAGCGGTGCTGCCCTTCAGCTGATAGCGCAGAGCCAACTGATAGGCCAGACGGGCATCGGTGGCAGCGGCAGTGAAGTTGCTGTAGTCGGGATAGGTGCTCTGCCAGTTGGCCTGATCCATGCGCTTCAAATACTCCACGGCACCGGCAGGCTGGGCGGCACTGGTAGCCTCCAGGCGAGCGTAGGCCGACTTGAACGGATCTTTGTCCAGACGGCTCTTAGCCAGAGCGATGTCGTCGGCCGTGTGCAGCAGTCCCGGGTGTACATAGTCGGCAGCAATGCTCAGCGGCATGGCGTAGATGCCATCCATCTGCTGCGACAGGCGGAAGCTAGCGTTCGTGAACTGGCTGGCAGTGCCACCGGCTACGAGCAGGCCTATCTGGCGCGATGCCTCAGTGATCAGTTCGATGGGCATGGTGGCCGTAGCGTTCTCAGCCGTCAGCACCAGCTGTTTCTCTACGTAGATGTTGGGGATGGTGTTCTGACCCTTCAGGGTGACAGCCGTGCCCTCGAAGACGGCAGCCTTGGCAGCCGTGATGTTGGCGAAGGTGACGCCGTCGAGCACGAGCTTGCCGCCACCTTTATTAATAATAGCGGCATTAGCCGTGGTCGTCACGTTCTGCACGGTAACGTTCTTCAGCGTGGTGGTGCCGTTGTTGCTGGCCTCGATGAGGGCAGCAGTGGTCTCGAGTGAAGCGCCGTCGAGCACCAGGGCCTGAAGGGTGAGAGCTGTCTCGTTCTCTTCGTCGGGCTTCTGGGTGAGGAACAGCAGACCATTGGTATAGCCGGCAGCACGCTTGATGGCATACTGGCCCTGACCGTCGATGGTGATATTCATGTTCTTCACGTTCACACGGGCCGACAGTTCCTGGTCGGCGAGCAGGGTGATGGTCTCGCCATCCTGCACGGCGGCGAGGGCAGCGGCGAGGTCGGCATAGCCGGTGGTGCCTATCTGTGCGGTGGGTTCTACAGGCTTGGCCATCACGAGGTCGCCATTGCTCTTGCGCTCCAGCATCCACTCGCTGTCGGTCAGGGCGAACTTGGTGGCATTGTCGGCCGATGTGCCGATGACCACCACAATGCCCTCGGCCTTGGTACCTTCGCCAAGCGGCTTGCTGGCACTGTCGTCGCCAGTGTTACCCCAGAAAATGGTGATGGTGTTCGAGGCTGTGAAGGCAGCATCGTCAACCTTGATGCGACCGGTAGTGCCGCTGCTCTTGGTCTCAGAAGCCACATAGAGGGCAGTTCCCTCGCAGTCGCTGTCAATGTTCAGATAGCCCTTCAGCACCAGACGGTCGTTGGTGACGCGCACCTTGCTGAAGAAGGCATAGTAGGGGTTCTGGCAGTTCTTCACGGTGACGCGGTCCAGCACAATCTGTCCGTCGGCAGCCTTCGAACCCACCAGGTGGCCCTTATTGTTCAGGTTGAAGTTCTGGAACACCACATTGGTCAGAGCCACGACGGCCTTGTTCTCATATTTCGCCACGTCGTATTCAAACGTGTTCGACTGTCCGTCCATCGTGATGGTGTAGTCGCCACCGCCAATGTTCAGCACGGCATCGTTCACGTTGGCCAGGAACCACATGCCATTGCGGTGGCCCTTGATGGTGATGTTCTTCATCGGGGTGATGGTCAGCGTGTGCGCCTTGTTCCAGGTCAGTCGGCTGCTCAGCGTCTGGTCTTCATACACCTGCAGTTCGGCATCCTGATCGGCCGATACGGCAGCATTGAAGGCCTCGGTCAGCGTGCTGTAGCTCACACCCGTGGTCTTGTTGATGACGCTCGGTGTCTCTATCGTTGCCACCAGCGTGGGGCGATAGACCTCCTGGTTGGCGCTGTTCGAGCTCTGGTACTTGCGCGACGACGACGAGGTGAGCTTGTCGTCGGTCAGCATCAGCGTGAAGGTGCCGTCGGCCGTGGCCGTGCTCTTCAGTTTGGTGAGAGCTGTGCCGCTGATGGTCCACGTGGCCTGAGCCGGATTGCTGTTGGCAATCTTTGTGCCCTTCACCAGATAGTCGTTGGGCGTGCCCTCGGTGGAGCGAGGAGCAATGCCCACCACCTGTGTGGCCAGGTTCACCATGTCGTCGACCAACGACGAGGCCGACCAGTCGTTGCTGGGGAAGGCCCACAGCCGCAGTGCGTCGACACCGCTGCCAGCCGTCATCGTCAGCACCAGTTTGCTGGCATTCTGCAGATCAGCCACGGTGTACTGCTGCAGGGCGAAGATGCCTGCCTGATAGTTGCCCTCGAAGTTCACGTTGCCATCGTCGGCAGCATTCTTCGGGTAGCCACTGTTCCAACCGGTGTTGCCGGCTGCGGTGCGGAAGTTCACTTCCTGCACAGGGGCGTAGGTCGCGTTGTCGGCCCATGCCGTAGCACTGCTCACGATCATGGCGAGCATCAGCCAGAGAGATTTCAGATTTTTCTTCATAGTGCTTTATGTTTGTTTTTAAATGTTGTTTTCTGAAAAATATTGGAGGAGGCTGCATCGCGCAGACTCCTTCAATATTAGCTAATAACTATTACTAACAATTTAACTAAAACTATTTTGCAAAAAACTACTACTGTCTTTGTCCTATTTATTATGAATACGTATCGGCGTTCGCCCTTACGTGTTGCCGAGTTAGTTTTTTTCAGTTACCAAACATTTTGCTCGTCGCCAAAGTCGTCGTCGTCTTCGTCGTCCCATTTGCGGCGGCGACGCGAGAGACCTTCCGAACCGTTGTCGGCAGCTTCGTCGAACACTTCCTTACCAGTCACCATGCTGCCTGCCAGCACGTTGTGCTCCAAACAGATGTGCTGCACGAGCACCCGCGGGGTCATATATTGTTTTTTCATTGCTGGTTCCTCCTGTTATTTTACGTAATACTTCTTGCCTCCCATGATGTACAGGCCCTTCTTTGCTTCCGCACTCAATATGCGACGGCCTTGCAGGTCGTAGACATTATTATTTATCATTTCTCGCTTATCATTGAGCGAAGCACTGATGCCTGTGGTCTCCTCTTCATTGAACACGATGTTCAGGCGTGCGCCAGCGCCGTCGGCCGTCAGATAGGCGCGGTTGGCTGCCACGGTGCTGTTGTTAGCCTTGTAGAAGCCCACGTTGCCACCCTTGTTCGACAGGATGTAGGAACCGTCAGGAACGTCCGTTACGGCGTAGACACCGGTGAGAGCACCAACGGTGACAGCATCTGTGCCTGTAGCAGCATTGCCCGAGGTGGCCGTCGACACAAACTTGTAGCTGCCTTCATTGGCATTCACCACCACGGGTGTATTGGCAGCCAGCGTCGTTTCCACTTCGGTAGCCTTCACATAGTCCTTGCCTGCGGTATAGTTCAGCGTGAAAGCACTCACGCCAGCAGGAATGGTCGACTCGAAGGGCAACACCAGCGTGGCTGCTCCGGCATCGCTCACCGCCAGCGTGTAGGCCTGCGTGAGTTTCATGTCGCCACCGCTGCCGCTGCGAACCAGTCCGTAGCTGTCGTCGGCAATGTCGAACACACCAGTAGCCTGGGCCGCAGGCACCTTGACGATGACGTTGGTGCCAATAGTGGTTGCGCCACCCCACTTCACCGTAATCAGGTTGGGTGCCGTGAAGTCATTATATACATTGTTGCTGGCCTTATCACCCAGCTTGATACGGCCCTTCAGATAGAGCACCGGCTCGTTTTTACCCTCCTTGTGATTGATGGTGAAGCTACCTTTCAGGCAGATGGCATCGCTGTTGGTGTTGATGCTGTTGATGAAAGCAGCATTGTCGGTCTCACAGTTGGTGATGGTAACATCGGTCATCGTCACGTAGCCTTGTGTGCTGAATGTTTGTGCAGCCTTGTTGGCATAGACATAGCCGTACTTCGTGTTATCGGTGCCAAAGCGGAACTTCTGGAACGTCACGTTCGTGAGGTTCATAACGCCCTTCTTCTCGTTGGCACAGACAGCATTGAGCTGGAGGTTATTGTCGTTGAAGCCGTAGCCCTCGATAGTCATGTTGTAGTCAGAACTGCCGATATTGAAGGTGGCGTTGTCTTCGGCGTTCAGGAACCAAATATTACCACGGTTGTGACTGCCAGCTGCGAGAATGATTCCGCTGACCTTCGGAACGATGCTCAGCGTCTTGCCTGCGGGAACTGATATTCGCGAGTTTGACTCTGAACCAAGTTTAGGACGGTTTTTCACGATTTGAATCTCCAACTCGGTAGCAGCATTATCCTTAATAGCATTGAATGCTGACAGAACATCGTCATAATAGGCTTCCGTCAATGGACAATAAACGGAGGACGTTGTGTTGTCATCTGCCCATGCACTGCCTGTACCCACCGTCATCAGGGCGAGTGCCAGCACTTTTAAAACGCTTTGCTTCATCATATTCTTAGCCTTTAAAGTTCCTTATTCATCTTCCCAGAAGCCACCGCGAGAGTTGATGGTGTTGTCTTCACCAAAGCTGCCGCTGTCTTCACTACTAATCGTTACACCGAGGGTATCACCATCACTTGTGATTGAACCGCATATCATCTGGTGAACATTCATTTTTACCACCTCAACACGGGGTATCATATATAGTTTCTTCATTTCTCTATCCTCCTAATTATTTAACAATGAATTTTTTGCCGTTCTTCACATAGATGCCGCGAGTGGGCTGCTCCACGCGACGACCGCTGAGATCGTAGATGGCAGCGTCATTCATTACGCCCATGCCGTCAATATCCTTCACGCTAATGATATCAGTCGTACCGTCTCCGTTGTCAAAGCTGAGGGTAAGGGCGCGGGCAGCCGCACCACGATTGTCTGCAAGGAAAGCACGATAGTAGGTGGTCTTTATTCCATCACCCATCTTTGCAAACTTGGTGCCATCAGATGTGATGCCATAGTTCACAGTCGAGGCGTAGTTGCCCAAGGGAACTTCGTTAACGAAAGAACCGACCCAGAATAACTTATCACTGCTACCATCCACGGTCTTTGATTTGTAGGTAATACCATCCCAAGAAGTAATAGCATCGCGCCCTACGAAGGTGTAGACACCAGCGGTCTCAGCCTTGATGATGACGGGAGTCCAGTTGTCAGTACCATTAGTAAAAGCCGTCGATTCAGTAAGGTCCGAATTAGACATCTTGCTAAAGCTGACCACACCACTGCCATTAATGGAGGCAACCTTATAGAAAGAAAGACCTGCAGGAATATCGCTTGTGCTGGCAAACTTCTTAAAAGGCATGACGCAAGAGTTGTAACCTGCCTTCAGCGACCGACTATAGGTTCCCCAGTTGGCAACTGTACTTTTTCCCATATTCTTTCCATCGACAGTAATTGCACTACCAGGAGCTGTGCCATCAACGAAAGTTGTGTTTTGCATATTACGGTCAAAGTCTATCACTCTTGTATGCATGGTCGGCAGATAAGCGGGAGCATCGCTCTGAAGGTTCAACATCAGAACTGCATTGCTATTAATGCCACTGAACAAATCCTCATGAGCAGCCGCGTCTGTAGGAATCAGGTAACGGAACCAGAAGTAACGGTAATTATCAGGTAGTTTAGCAAAGTCAACGGCCTTGCAGAACAATTTGCAACCAGCCAAGGTCGAGATGGCAGCATTTTTCGTTTCAATAATTCCTGTTGTTGAACCATCATTTGTTTTGGAGCTTGCGTTGTTCGTCGCTGTGCTGACATCATTTAACAAACGATAGCTGTCATTTATCTGGAAGTTGTTTGTCTTTAAATCAGGATAAAGGGTAAGAATCTCTCCCAGCGTGTATATACCGATACGCTTAAAGGTCACTTCCGTACTAGCAGTTGCACCTACATACATTCTACAGAAAGTAAGCGAAAGAGAAGCGGCATCAACGTTGGTTTTATAATATGTCTTCAGTACTTTGTCAGTATTATTAACGTCGTTCTGCAAGAATGGACACAAAACCACAGTATTACCATTCACCGTGAAGGACAACTGACTTGCTTTGACTCCTTCTTCAAGTTCTGTCCCACCGATAGTAAAATTGCGGAAACGGCAATTGCTTGTATTGGTTCCAGTGCCAGAATATTCCACCACGCCGAAAATCTGTCCAGGAGTAATGGCTTTGCCGCTGCTAAAAGTGAATTCAATGGCGGTTTCTGCACCTGTCGGCGTAAAGGTCAGCGTTTTCTTATCACCAGAGGTGGCGCTTGTTTCAGTACTAGCCACCTTTATTGTCGTGGCATCGTCAATAAAGTCGCCTGCCCACGCCTTGTTTCCTCCCACAATCATCAGCAGGAGCATGAATAGTAATTGTAATGTTTTTTTCATAAGCTGTTTGTAGTTTTAATTCTTTTTATTCTTTTGTAACATACGGACGGCCAAACCGACTTACGGGGTGGAAAAGAAAAAATAATTTCTAAATACATTTTTCTTTTAATTATTTGTAAATATTTCATGCGCAATAGCTGCCAAATGTGAATACATCATATCTGGTAACAAAAAGCACTTCAAGGACTTTTGCGAACTGCCACTTATGACTGCCAATGAGATATTGACAGAAATAGCCCCCTGTTAGTCTTTTATTTCTAATTTGCAACAAGCGTCATCTTTCGCTCTGTTTAACGTCAAATCTTGGTGTAATTAACGTCAAACTTCGCTGCAATTAATATTGGATTAGAGCGAGATTTGACGTTAAACAGAGCGAAAGATGACGTTAAACAGAGCGAAAGATGACGCTTGTTGCAGCAGATGAAAAAAAAAATATCTTCTTTTTGGTGTTTTTCCCAATTTTGCATTATCTTTGCAGAGCAAATCTTACTAACTACTGCTGATTTTATACCATGCAACGACCATTACAACACATCATAATACTGCTGCTGGCACTGCTCGCTGCCGAGGCTGGGGCCCAGACGGGCGACCTGAGATGGCTGACACTGCGCGACGGACTGCCGGGCATGTCGGTGACCTCGTTCTGCGAAGACCCTACGGGCAAAATGTGGATAGGCACCAGCAACGGCATAGCCCTCTACAACGGCATAACGTTTCATAACTACGCGCTTCCGCGCCTGACCGACGGGCAGCCCGGCTTCTGCCACGAGCTGACCATCGACCGCGAGGGCAACGTGTGGGCGGCCACCAAGGGCGGCGTGTTCCGACTGAAGCGCTACGACAGCGAGTTCCGCCAGTTGGCTCCCGAACTGACGCTCACGGAGTGCATTCTCTGCGTGGGCGACACGGTCTATGTGGGTGCACGTGCCGGCCTCTTCGTCATCGACAGCCAAGGCAAGGCGCGCGCCATCAACATCAGCACCACGGGCATGCAGGAGAACAACAGCGTGCGCTGCCTGCGCCAGACGGCCGACAAGATTTGGTTCACGCTGCGCTACAGCGTGGTGTCGATTGACAAACAGACGGGTGCGCTGCGAACATACCCGATGGAGCTGCCGTCGGGCCTGAGCCGCTTCGACATCTGCGGCGACCGCCTGTTCCTGGGCACCAAGAACAACGGCCTGTACGTGCTGGACACCCTGACGGGCCTGAGCCACAAGGTGGAGGCCATATCGAACGTGGTGAACGACGTGCACACCACCGGTCAGAACACGCTGACCGTTGCCAGCGACGGCAGCGGAGCCTACTTGCTGGATGCTGAGACGGAACAGGTGCTGAACTACTACGGCAACAACAGCCAGGACAACCACCTGCCCACCGATGCCGTCTATACCTACCTGCGCACCAAGGGCGGTGTAGACTGGATAGGCATGTACCAGAGCGGCCTGTCGATAGGCAGCCACGCCTATCCCGTGTTCGCCCCCTACGAGTGCGGCACGTTTTCCACTCGCGGCATGAAGGTGACGGCCTCACTGGCCGACGGGCAGCAGCGGCTGATAGCCGTGAAAGGCGGCTTCTGGCTCGTAGACACCGCAACGCAGCAGAGCCACTACTACGACACATCGGGCAACCACCAACTGCACATCATGGACCTGTGCCGCTTCCGCGACAGCTACTACATAGGCTCGTTCGACGGCGGCCTGCTGCGCTTCGACATTGCCAGCCGACAGCTGAGCCGACTGCCCGGCTGCCAGCAGCTGACGTGGGCCTCGGTGCATGACATGGCCGTCAGTCCGCAAGGGCAGCTGTGGGTGGCTTCCAGCGAGGGCATCTTCATCATTGACGAGCACCACAACGTGGTGAAGAACTACACCGAGAAGAACTCTAAAGTGCTGCCGGGCCTGAACAGCGTGATGTTCGACCGCCAGGGCAATGCCTGGCTGGGCAGCACGCAGGGCATGTGCCTCTTCCTGACCAAGGAGCAGGAGTTCAAGGTGAAAGACTTTCCCAACGGCTTCTTCGACCACACCCCACGGCTGCGCTTCACCAGTCAGGGCGACAGCATTTATGCCTGGTCGCCCATAGGCATCTACCGCTCGGATGCCCTGATGACCAGCTTCTCTGAGGTGACGCTGCCCGGCGGCGTGCTGGGCGAGAAGTGCATGGACTTTGTGCCCGATGGCGACGACACGCGCTATATAGGCACCGAGCGTGGCCTCTTCCGCATTGACAACCGCCGCCACACACTGCTGCAGCTGTCGCAGAGCTGGGGCATCAGGGGCGACATCGTGTCGACAGGCACGCTGGGCATGAACGAACACCACATCTGGATAGCCACCAACGAGGGACTGATGATTGCCGACAAGCGCGTCTTCACCTCCGACTCGCTCAAGGCCATGAGCATCCCCATCGAGGCCGAATCCATCATCACCGGACAGACACTGCTGTCTGCCGACAAACTGCTGAAGGCCAACGACAGCCGCGAGATCACGGTGACCTGGAACTGGGTGTCGCAAAAGTTGGTGGTGAGCCCCTGCATCGTGGACTATGGCCAGCATCAGGGCGAGATCTTCGAATACAGAACCGACGACGGCACATGGCAACAGGGCAACATCGGACAACCCGTAGAGCTGACCAGCCTGCTGCCGGGCAAGCACACGCTGCAGATGCGCCTGACAGGTCTGGAGGGCAGCACCGCCGGCTACACCGTCAGGGTGTGCCCCGCGTGGCTGTTCTATCTGGAGGTGGCGGTGCTCATCGTGGCACTGGTGCTCTTCCTGTGGTGGCGCAGCTGGCGCAGGCGCACCAAGCTGCTGCTGCAAGAGCACAAAGACACCGAGGAGGCCCTGATTGAAGAGATGAAGGATGCCGCCCTGACCGACGACCGCAACACCACTGCCGGCGAACCGGCTGCAGCCACCGAGGAGACGGGCGAGGCAAAATATCAGAAGTCGCGCATCGGCGACAAGGAGCTGGCTCGTCTGTTCACCCAGATGGAAAACTATGTGAAAACAGAGAAACCCTATCTGCGCAGCGACTCGAAGATGAGCGACATTGCCGTGGCACTGGGTGTTTCGCCCTCGCTGCTCTCGCAGGTGTTCACGCTCTACGTGAAGGAACCCTACTACGACTATATTAATAAATACCGGCTGGAAGAGTTCAAGCAGCTCATCGGCGAAGGCTGCCACAAGCAGTTCACCATCACCGCCCTCTCAGAGCAGTGTGGATTCAAAAAGACGTCGTTCTTCTCCACCTTCAGAAAAGTGGAGGGAACGACGCCTACAGAGTGGATTCAGAAACACTCGCGGTGAGAGTTTCGGAGATAAGGTTTATTGATAGAGCATCAGCGTGCCCCAGCCTATCTGGTCGAAAGCACCTGAGTTGCTGCCGTAGCGGGCATCACCCGAGCCACACTCGGGACGCTGCACCTCGGCATACTTCTTCACGAAGTAGCTGCCGCCAACATCCTTATAGTGCTTATAGAAAATCTCGTAACCGGGACGCAGCTGACCGCGGTCTTTAATGCCGAAAGCCGTCTGCTGCTTGCCGGCCTCATGGTTCTTGTCGGAACACCAAGGGCCCACTGCGGTGAAGGGAATCTCGCCGACAGTGTACAGGAAGTTACCACCCTGTATGCCTGTGCCGCCGCTGATGGTGATGTCGGCATGGGTTCCGTCCTTCAGGTTGGCCAGTGCGTTATATTCGGCCAAGCGCAGCAGGGCATTGTTGTCGACAGAGAAATAGTCAAGGTCGGTATAGGTGGGGTTGTCCTCGTAGAGGGCCCAAGCCGACTGTGCCAGGTGGGCAGCCACCACAATGGCCATCGTGGCATGGCCCTGGTCGCGACCCGACTCCTGTGCCTGCGTCACCTTCTCGGTGGTGCCGTCGGGCAGGGTGAAGTCGTAGGTTGCCTGCTGAATGTTGGGCAGTGCGCCCAGTCCGTCGCCCGTCTTGGTGAAGTAGTTGGTGCAGAACTGAACGATCTCGTCGTTCTCAGTCAGGATACCAATCTGCATGTAGGAGCACAGGTTCACCATATCCCAGTTAGACATGTAGTGCTTGGGCGAACCGCAGTTGGCCGAGCCGTGCAGTTGCAGGAACTTGTAGTTCTTGTCGGCAAAGACGTTGAGCATCCAGTTCTTGAACTCGGTGAACTCCGACTCCGACCAGCCGCTCCATGTGCGCAGCTCCTCGCCGGCCAGTGCGAAGGTGTAGCCCTGTGCACCGGCAGCCAGATACTGGTTGTTGTCGTTGGCGGTCACCTCCTTGCACTTGCTCACCCAGTCCTTCAGGATGAACACGCCCTTCTTGGCGTAGGCGGCATCGCCGGTGAGCTGCCACAGCAGTCCGTACTGATAGGCGGCGGCAGCATCGCGGCAGGCAATGATGTAGTTCTCGGTGCCGTCGATGGTGCCCTTGGCATCGCCACGCACAATCTGCCGCGTGGCATGGCTCGTGGTGCCGTAGTCGCCCGACACGTAGGGGCTCTGCTTCAGGGCCGTCCACTCCGTCTGCTGGTCAGCCGTGAGCGTGCCGGCAGCAATGGCGGCTTTCACACGGGCAAAGTCGGCAGCGCTGTAGAGGGCGCAGGGGTGGTTGTAGACGATGGTCACCTTGGGCTGCGGCACATAGCGCGAGAGGTCAACGGTGCCGTCCTCGTTCTCTTGGCAGCTGGTGGCTGCGGCGATGCCGCAGCTTACCAAGCCAGCCATTAGGATATTCTTGAAAATTTTCATATTGTTCAATGTTTCGTTATTTCGGCGTTTCGATATTTCGAAGTTACTTGATCACTTCATAAGAGAGCTTGTCCACGTCGGTCACATACTTCTTCACGTCGTCGACGGTCTTGAACGTCTGGAACCAGTACAGGTTGTACGTAATCTGGTGGTCAACGGTCTTGATGTCGGCATACTTCAACTGGAAGGTGTTGAACGAGATCGACTCGTTGGTGGGAGCCAGACCACCCGTTCCGAAGGGCAGCGTCGAGAGGTCGTAGATGAACACATGGCTGCCGTCAGAGCACTTCAGGTCGCCCGAGTACTTGTTGTTGCCGTTGGCCAGCGCCTTGAAGTCGGCACCGCTCTCGCTCTTACCCACCACGTCGAAGTTCAGGTTGCGGGCAGTCACGCCGTCGGCCTTGTAGAGATCCTTCACGTCGTCCACCTTGATGGCGATGATGGGATAGTTGCCAGCGTGGAGCGTGGCAGGCGTGTCCCACCACTTCAGGTCGGCACGCTGGGTGGTAGCGTTGACGGTATAGGTGGTAACGGTGATGTAGCCGTCGTGCCACTCGTGCGAGCTGCTGGTGCCGTTGCCCGACTGTGCGGCATTGTAGATGCTGTAGTGATCGGGGTTGTGGAAGGTCTCGCGCAGCAGGCCTGCAGGGATGTTCAGCTTCAGCGAGCTGCTCTTGCCCGTCTCAGGACAGGTGGCGGTGATGGTCACCTCGCCAAAGCCCTTGAAGCTGACGTAGCCGGCTTCGACAGTGGCCACGGTCTCGTCGCTCGACGACCACTCAATGAGGCTCTTCGTGCTCTCGGCAGGAACGGTGGTGTAGTTGAGCGTGATACCCTGCTCGTTGAGTGCGAAGGCATAGCCATTATCGGCAGAATAGGTCTGGTCGAGGGTGATGTCTTGTGGCGGAACGACGCGCTTCACAGTGATGGTGATATCGGCCGACACGCCCGAGCCGTCCATGGCCGTACCAGTGATGGTGACGGCCTTAGTGGTGCCGCCGCCTGTGCTGACACCCGTCACCACGCCCTTGCTGTCGACGGTGGCCACGGTCTCGTCGCTCGACGACCACTGCAGGGTGCGATAGGTGGTGGCTTCGGGCTCTATAGCATAGCTGATGGCAATCTGCTCGCCCTCGTAGACCTCGGTCTCATCGGCCGTGAGGGTGATGTCGGAAGCCTGCTGCAAATGGGCGGCCACCTTCACCTTCAGGGTGCTGAGCACGCCCGAGCCTGAGAACATGCCCACGGGTGCCACGGTGATGATGGAGTAGCCCAGTCCCTTCTCGCTGAGGGCCATCACCCGGCCGTTGTCGACGGTGGCGACGGTAGCGTCAGACGTGGTCCACACCACATTATTATAAGTAGCATCGGCCGGCTGCAGCGTGTAGCCAATCTGCACGCTCTCGCCCACAATGAGGGGCAGCACGTCGGCACCAGTATTGTCGGTATAGATGAATTTCTGCATCTCGGCAGGCACCTGCATCTGGATGCCATCAGGACAGATGGCCGGACTGACGCTGGGGATGCGGTCGTCGTCGCTGCAAGAGGTGAGGGCTGCAGCAATACCGCAGCACACCAAGCCAGCAAAAATATATTTATTGATCTTGTTCATAGTTATTTCGATATTTCGTTATTCCGATGTTTCGATGTTTCGATATTTCGAGGTTTCGATATTTCGAAGTTACTCCCACCCGGGGTTCTGCGTGAGACTGGGGTTCAGCTGCAGCTGATCCTGCGGCAGGGGATAGAGATAGTTCTTCTGAGCCCAAGTGCGGCCGTCGTACATCACGATGCAGCCATCGCTGTTCAGCGAACGTGCCTGACCCGTCCAGTTGGCCTCATACCAGGTGCCGGTCATCTTCACGCCCAGCTGGTCCTGGGGCATCTCGGTCTCGGCAGTCTTCCAGCGCTTCAAGTCGTCAATGCGGAAGCCTTCGAGGAACAGTTCTACAGTGCGCTCGCGACGAATCTCCTCGCGCATCGACAGGCCGTTGGCGGTGACGAAAGCGTTGGTGAGTTTCGGCATCGAGGGGTTCACACGGCGGCGAACCAGGTTGAGCGAGCGGTCAAGGTCGCTGTCGCTGATGGTCTCGCCTATCTCGTAGACAGCCTCAGCATAGTTGAGCAGCACCTCGGCATAGCGAATGACGGGATAGTCCATCGACTCGTAGTAGTCGGCCACCTCGCACTCCACGCCCCACTTCTGGCTCTGATAGCCCGAGTTCGAACGAGTGTTGCAGGTCAGACAGCTGGCCAGGTCGCCGTCGTTCCAGCTGGTGCGCCACTTGCCGTCGTTGTTCCAATACTGCTCGCCGTGCCACAGCATGGTGTTGTCCATGCGGGCATCGCGGTTCTGGAACTCGCTGGCAGCCTGCATATAGCCTTGGAACAGCGGACTCTTGTCGATGGGCAGACCGTCCTGACAAAGGTACATGTTGGCCATCTTACGGGTGATGTAGCACACATTGGCCAGCATGCCATGGGTGATGTTGACCAGCAGCTTGTCGGTATCGCGATGACGGTGAGAGAAAATATACTCCTTGTTGTCCTTCTTGGTCAGACCGAGGGGATTGTCCTGCACATCCTCCAGATTGAACATGTAGCGATAGCTCTGGTTGATGGTGCTGATGCCGGCATTCACCAGACCGTCGTTGTAGAACAGCGAGTAGTGCTTATTGTCAATGACCTGCTTGGCGGCATCCTTAGCCACAGTGAGCAGGGCAACGGCACGGCTGTTCGACGTAGAAGCACCGGACACGGCAGCGGCGTGGAACTTCTGCCAGGTGCCTTCATAAAGGGCAACACGGCTCAGCATGGCCCAGGCGGCATCTTTGCAAAGGCGGCCCTCTTCGGCAGGTGTCTCAGGCAGCAGCTCGGCAGCACGCTGCAAGTCGCTGATGCACTGGTCGATCACCTCGCCACGGTCGTTGCGCGAACCGTAGAGAGCCTGATTGTCAATGTCGAGCACGTCGGTGAGCAGCTGCACATCGCCATAAATCTGCACAAGTTCGAAGTGCAGATAGGCACGGAACCAATAGGCCTCGCCCAAGGGAGCGCTGATGGCCACCTGGTTGTCGAAGTCGGCTGCATTCTTGATGAGCAGATTGGTATAGTAGATGCGCTTGTAGAGCGTGGTGAAGTTGCCGTCCTTCTCGGGAATGGCATTGGTGCCCTGACTGTAGGTGTTCACGCTGCTGGTGCAGATCAGGTCTGAACGGTAGTCGCTGTGAACACCGTCGGAAACACCGTTCTGATAGTCGGCGCTGCTGCCCAGGTCGCGTGTCCAGCCATAGAACTGGTTGGCAAACAACTGGAAGTTGTCGGCCTTGCTCCACACCAGGTTGTCGCCCATGGAGTCCTTCGGGTCAAGATCCATGCAGGAAGTGAGGGTTGCGGCAACACCACAACATACGAGACAACCTGCCAATATTTTCTTTATATTAATGGTAATCATAATTATTAATTTCTAATTATTAATTTCTAATTACTAATTACTAATTCCTAATTAAAAGGTTACATTCAGACCGAACGTATAGTTGCGGGTGAAAGGATAGAGCGACGTTCCGCTCTTGGCAATCTTCGATTCAGGATCCCATCCGTCGCTGATCTTCGTGGTCTCCCACAGGTCGGAACCAGTGACGTAGACACGCAGAGCCTCAATGACGCGAGTGGCCTTCAGCAGACTCTTCGGGAAGGTGTAGCCCAGCGTGATGTTCTTCAGACGCAGGTAGCGACCGTCTTGAGCCGTGAGCGACGAGGCCTGATAGTTGTACTGGTTGATATTGGCATCGTTCGTATAGGGTGCATAGTAGGCATTCGGATTCTGGGCCGACCACACATTGCCTATCGACGAGTTCAGGTTGTTCATATAGAGACCGCGGTAGGGCACCGTCCAGTTCGTGTCATAACCACGATAGATGAAGCGGTTGGCTGCACCCTGGAACACAATGTCGAGGTCGAAGCCCTTCCATGCACCGCCCAGGTTGAACGAATAAGAGATCTCGGGTTCGCTGCTGCCCAGGAAGATGTAGTCGTTCTCGTCCAGCTTGCCGTCGCCATTCTCATCGCAGTACATATTGTCGCCCACACGCAGGTTGTTGGGCATGCCGATACCGTTGTTGTCAAAGTAGAGGGCTTTGTAGGCCTCCAGCTGTTCTTCATTCTGAATCTTGCCGGCATAGCGCAGACCAAAGAGCGACGAGATGCCGTAGCCCACCATGTTCGAGGTGTAGCCCGAGCTCTTCACCGTGGTGCCCTCATACTCAGTCAGCTCGTTGCGGGCAAAGGTGAAGGTGCCGCCCACGTGGTAGTCCACATCGCCAATCTTGCCATTATAAGTAATCTGGCCTTCCCAGCCGTAGTCCTTGAACTTGCCGGCATTGGCCGAAGGAGCAGCATCGCCCAGCGTGCCCGGCAGCGTTACGCTGACCAGCATGTTGTCGTTCCTCTTCATGAAGTACTCCAGCGTACCCGTGAGGCTGTGTCCTGTAGCCACGTTGAAACCGAAGTCTACAGCCACGTTGTAGTTCTTGATGCGCTCCCACGAACGGGTCTTCGAAGCAAAAGTACCATTGGTGGCAATATAGGAAGCAAGGCCCGTGCCCAGATAGGCACCCGTGTTCGAGTGAACATTATAAATCTGCACACCGTCGTAGTTGCCAATGCCGCTCTGGTTGCCCACCTCGGCATACGAGGCGCGCAGTTTCAGATTGGTCAGCCAGTCCAGACCCTTCATGAACGACTCTTCCGTCAGACGCCAGCCGGCACTCACACCCCAGAAGAAGTCCCAACGATTCTCGGGCAAGAACTTCGAGCTTCCGTCATAACGACCGTTGAATTCCAGCAGGTAGCGGCTCTTGTAGTCGTAGTTGGCACGACCAAAGTAAGACATAATGGCATTCTGATACATAGAGTTGTAGGCAATGGTCACGTCGCCAGCACCGTTCACAATCTCCAGACCCTCCAGAATGTCAGTGGCCTTCACGCCAAACTGCTTGTACTCCTTGAACTCATACTGCGTGCCCAGCGTCAGCGACACATTGTGGTCGCCAAACTGCTTATGGCCGTTCACGTAGGCCGACAGCGAGTAGTTGTCAATGCGCTCGCTCGATTGCTGGTAGTACGACTTCGACTGCACAGGGTCGGTCAGCACAATGTTCTCGCCCGTCACATTATAGAAATTGATGGCATTCTGCACCTCGTCCACCATCTTGTCGCTGGTGTTATAGCCCAGATTCACATTAGCCGTCAGCCAAGGGGTGATGTCGTAGTTCAGCGTCTCGCTGATGTCAATTCGACTCACGGCCGTGGTCTTGTCGCCACCATCCTCAACCTTGGCCACAGGCGAACCCCAGGTTCCCCAAGCGTATGGCTTGCCGTCAAGGGCTGCCATGGGCAGACCAGGCTGAGGCAGCGAGGTGGTCAGCGCTGCAGTAATGCGCGTGGGAGCCACCTGTTCCTTGCGGTAGTAGGCAATGCTCGACTGCAACTGCAAGTCCTTCGTAAACTTATACGTATCGTTGAAGCGCACGTTGAAACGCTTGTTCGAGTTGTTGCCATACTGCAGGTTCGAACCGTTGTAGTTATAGCCCAGCGAGATGCGGTAGGAGTTCTTCTCCGAGCCACCGCTCACACTCAGGTTGTGCTCATGGTCGTAGGCATTGCCAAACAAGCCGCCCAACCAGTCCACATCGCTGAACACAAAGTCGCTCACGTCGGTAAAGGCAGCCGTTCCGAAGGGGTTGGCCGAGCGCGACAGGTCGATGTAGCGGCCTTGATACTGCTTGGCCAGCTGAGCGTATGTATACCACACGCTGCTGGTGTTATTATCATTTTCCAGCGTCTGCATCAAGCCGTCGGCCCATTCGCCCAGCGACATCGTTTCAGGCTGCAAGCCCGGAGTCTTCACCGTCAGCGAACCGGTATAGTTGATGCGCACCTGGCCTTCCTTGCCTTTCTTCGTAGTGATCAGTACCACACCGTCGGCAGCACGGCTACCGTAGATGGCTGCCGAGCCGTCCTTCAGGAAGTTGATGCTCTCAATATCAGAAGGATTCACCGAGCCCATGTCGCCGGCAACACCGTCGATGATGACCAGCGGACCGCCACTGTTTTTCGAGACTGAACCACGAAGCTTCATGTTCCAGCCTTCCTCACCAGGAGCACTGCTGCTGCGCGTAATCATCACACCAGCCACCTGACCCTGCAGGGCCTGCAGCGGCGACGACAGCGAGCCCTTCGACTCGAAAGCCTTACCGTCGACAACAGTCACAGCACCCGTGAGCGACTCTTTCTTCTGCGTGCCGTAGCCCACAACGACTACTTCTTGCAGCACCTCAGCATCTTCGCGCATCGTCACGTTGATAACAGTCTTTCCGGCAACGGCTATGGTCTGATCCTGATAGCCAATGTAGGAGAACTTCAGACTGCCCTGAGCAGGAACCTTGATGGCATAGTTGCCATCCAAATCGGTCACGGCACCGCCACCCGTCTGGCCCACCACTTGCACGGTGACACCAATGAGGGGCTCGTTGCTCGGATCAACAACCGTACCTTTGACGGTTGTCTGTGCCTTCGTCAGCGTTGCCAACAACAGACACAAGCAAAGAATCCATTTTCTCTTTTGTTTCATATTATTAAAACTTGGTTAGTATATATATTATTGTACGTATGAACAACTGAAAATACGTGGTAACGCAAAATTACTGGTTGACGGCCTGCTTCAGCATGCGACGAATCTCGCGACGCGACACCAGCAGATGGTATTCCACCGTGCGCTTGCTGATGTGCAACTCCTCGGCCAGTTCCTGCGAAGTCTTCTCCTCGAAACGGGTCAGACGATACACCTGGGCCATCTTCTGCGGCAGCGTGTTCAGAGCCTTCAGCTCCATCTCGCGCAACTGTTTGCACTCCAGCGACTCGGCATCCTGCCAGAAACGCTCGCTCTGCAAGGCATAGCCCTGCGTGGCCCGACGCACGAACTGCTGGTGGCGGGCATCGTCGACCACCATGCGCTTGGCAATGGTGAACACAAAACTCTTGGCGGTCTTGGGAATGATCATCTCCTCATAGTTCATCAGCTTAATGAACAGATCCTGTGCCATATCCTCGGCCAGCATCTCGTCGCGCGTGTACTTCAGAAAGTACAGTTTAACCTCGCTGAAATACTGCTCGTAGATTTCAGAAATCAATTCGGAGTGGTTCTTGTTGTTCATGATCTTTTTGGCTTTTAGTTAGCTTGGATGGTGCAAAATTAAATAAAAACCACTACCCTTCCACAAAAAAAGCCAACCACTTGGGTCGGCTCGTTTTGAAAGAACAACACACAATGTAACTTATTGATTATCAGTATTTCCAAACGAAATGAACTGACAGTTCGCTTAAATTGGGCGAACTTAAAAAGGGGCTGAAACGCCCCTTTTTCACTTCTTCCAGTAGACTACGTAGCGACAGCGTTGAAGGTCGTAGAAAGGCTGGATGGTGATAGACTGTTGACTGTTAGTTGTTGTTGGCTGTTGGCTTTCCTTCATCCACTTCAGACCGCCAAGGTGCTTCACCTGGCCCAGCATGACATCCTGATGCTTACCGTAGTTGAAGGTGTAATAGTCGTTGTGCTTCGTGGGGTCGCTGAAGGGCTTTTCAACTTCAGCCAAGCGGCCACCTAATACGATGGGACCATAAAGCAGCGCCACACGCGAGGGGTTGTCCTTGGTGGCTTCTTCATGAAGGGTCATGCCGAACTCTATCTCTGCCCGTTTTGTAACCACGATAGCGACATAGCCATCTTTGCCTGCCTTGACTTTCTTGCCGTTAATCTTCATGTATGTTGCCCAATAGGGATAACGTACCTTCATGGAAATCTTCGATGAAGCAGTAATTACCGTCTTGTTCATCTCCGGAAATGCTGTTTCCTGACGGACGATGACACCATTCCAGTTCAATTCCGAAGGGATGAAGAGGTTTACATAAAGGGTATTGTCACTGTGGAAATAAATGCTCGACTGGTACTTGGCATGGCTCTCGAAGCCGGAACCTACGCAGCACCAAAACGAACTGTCGCGCGTGGAATAGAGACGATAGCCACCCGTCATCAAGGGTGTGAAATAGCACACCATCGACGAAAGCGTGTCCTGCTGTCCGAGGATGTGGTTGTAGAGCGCACGCTCGTAGTAGTCGGCAATGCGGGAGTCGGGCTGATAGGTGAACAGGTGGTCGGCCAACTTCAACAGGTTATAGGTACAGCAGTTTTCGCCGTCGTAGCCCGTCAGGTGCTTCGACTGTGCCTCCGGCTTGAAGAGGTGCTCCTTGTCGGATACCTCGCCCGTGACGAAGGCGTGGTCGTTGACTAAAGTCCAGAAGAGCACTTCCGCAGCCCTACGGCTCTCCCCTCCTTGGGAGGGGGCGGGGGAGGCTCCCAACTAGTAGTTGCGGCACTCGCCCAAGAGCTTGGGGATGAAGGTATTGGCGTGATTAGTGCCAAGGTCAGGCCTCCCCCTCCCCCCCTCCGAAGAGAGGGGGAACTGCTTCAGCGGGTCTATCTTGTCGTTGTGGTAGAAGAAGCGGGCCACCTTCAGGTACTTCTCATCATGGGTAATAGCATAGAGGTTGTACATGGCCTCGTTGAAGCCGCCGAACTCGTTGCGGATCATCTTCAGGCGGGTCTCTTCGCTGAGCGGTTTCAGCTTGTTATAGGCCCAGTTGCCCATGCCACGAGCCACCTGCAAGGCCGTCTCGTTGCCGCAGAGCTGATATTGGTCTATCAGTCCTTGCAGAATCTTATGCAGCGTATAGAACGGTGCCCAGACGCTTTTGCCCTGGATATTGCGGTCGATGAGTCCCTCACCGAATGCCGAGAGATAGCCGGTACCATACTGCTGTTGAACCTCTGCCAGACCCAGCACCAGCGAGTCGGCCTTCTCTTTCATCTGAAGATAGGCCATAGCCGAGAGCAGATGACCGGTGATGTGGCCGCGCAGGTCGCAGTCGAGCGACTCCCAGCCGCCCAGCCGGAGTCCGGCATCGTAGCCGCCTTCCAGAGCGGAATAGACGCCCGCCGTGTTGCGGAATGAATGCAACAAACGGTTCACGGGGATGGACGCTATCCATGCCGAGTCGCGCTGCATGTTACGCTGGAAGCGCGAGGGCAGCAGCCGTACATCACTAAGTGCAAAGGGTTGCACCACAGTTTGTGCCGTAATAGTCAGAGCGCACAAAGACAAAAAAACACCAAGAATTCTTTTCATCGTTCTTATCGTTTGATTTGGATATTCAGTTCCTGAACGGCCAACTTATAGATACTGTCGCCATCGGCCTCGATGCAGAGGGTCACGCCGCTCCAGAGGCGCTTGGGGTCACGACCGAAGTAGTCGGAATCGTAGCGGAAGGTATATTCGCCCGTCTGAATGACTGGGCCTGAAAGTATCACTACGCGGGGACGGACGGCGGCATGCTCATTACTCAGAGCGGTATGGTCGGCATTGACGAAGACGGGGGTGACGGTAAACTCGGCTTCGGGGCCCAGCGGAGATTGCATCGCCACACTTTGACCATCGGTCAAAGAACCGCTGGGAACGGTGGCTGAATCGGTGAGCACGGTGGCTTTCAGTTTGATGTGGCTGTTGGGGTCGTATTTCAGAAGCTGGCCGTCGATGGTTGCCGACACATACTGCATCCGCTTGCCACGGGTTTCACGGTAGCGGGCTTTAGTAAGACGAACCATCTCCTCGTCCTGATACCAGAACTGGTCGTGCGGGTCTTGGCTCTCCGTACCATCTTCACGCCAACGGCTGTAGTAGACGCCGCCCTTGGGACGAGGGTCTGCCAGTGCCTTGGCCATAAAGCGGGCGATATAGTCCTGCGTCTGTTCGCTAAGGTCGAAATGTCCCTTGCCAGCATCGCAGAGGAAGGACACACGACTGTCAGGATACATCATGCGGAAGGCCAGGGCCGGTCGCACACGGGCTTCCCACCATTCGTACTCACCTTCTATCATCAATCCGGGAATGAAGTCGATGTTGCGCGTCCTACCCCACTCAACATTGGCTCTTCCATAGCCACAGAGATTGGTGCGGGGAGCATCGCCGTGATAGGAGATGATGCAGAGCGTGCGGTCAGGATTCCATGCCGCGAAGTTCCAAGGGAACGTAGCCTGTGCCGAATGGCCAAAGGGGATGATGGGACAGGTGGCGAGTTCCGGATGCTCCGTACCACGGGCCATGTCTTGCATGATTTGCTCAAAGCGCTCCTGGCAGGTACGGCCTGCGGCATCTTTGATGCTCACATCCCAATTCTGAGAGCCCTGCTGGATAAAGGCCATGGCAATGCCCAGCGAATCCATCTTGGCACAGAACGACTTACTGCGGAACAGCACCTCCTCCGTCATGTTCTGATGACTGTAGAGCACGGCCTTGACCTCCTTGCTGCCACGGGGCAGGCGCAAATAGTAGCCTCCGCTCTTCCCATCCTCGGAGAGTGGTCGCTGCAAGTCCCATGTCACGCGTTGCTGTTGCAGGGCGACACGCTGACGGATATAGTCGGTGATAGCTCTTACGGAGTCGGCATTGGCATGCAGACGGTCAAAGCGAGTGCCAAAAGGCCCCATGGTCATCGGACGGTCGTCGCGATCTTGATGAGCCACGCAGTGAAGTACGAAGTAGTTGACACCGGCATCGCACACCTTATTAATATCATCACGGAAGTTGCTGAGTACAGCAGGAATGTCGGCATCGCCGGGATAGGCCGTACCGAACTCGCAACCGATGACTGGTCTGCCAGCAGAATGTCCGTAGCGTGACACGAAGAAAGGTCGTTCGATAGAACCATAATGGCAGCGCGCCCAGTATTCGCTCATCGGCAGGTCGAGCGACAAGGCATATTCCTTTCGGTCGAAGTCACCATTGCCGTATGGTTCGCCTACCAGTTGTAGGCCGTACTGATGGAGTTTTTCCTTCAACGGCAGAAGGAACTCCTGCATGAAAAGTCGCTGCTTGGTTTTGCTCATGTTACCAAGTCCTCCCGTCAGAAAGTCGGCCCCCTCGCCCGTCGTGATGTAGTCGGCACCTAAGGATTCGGTATAGTCCTGCCGTCCCGCCTCCCAACTGTCTACAAGGACATAGCGCAATGTCGTGCCGCAATACTCGCGCAGTTGGTCAAACAAGGGTCCCAGGAAACGGTCGAAGTGAGCTTCTACGCCTTGGCGTGATAGTTTGTCAACCTCCAGGCCGATGCCGCTTTCCGACGCTGCCGTCACCATTTGCCCTGTCGTCGTATAACCCACCCGACGGTATGTCGTACCGCTATGAAGAGCCGTAAGCAGTTCTATACGGTCCAGATTGGTACCGCGATTACTGGTCAGCCGTACATAACGGCACGGGGTTGCATCGCACTTAAAATAAATAGGTATATCATGAGCGAAGAGAGGCCGGCCTGAAGCTGTACCCACTTCCGTCCAGTTCTTGTCGTCCTTACTAGTCTCTACTTTCAGACGGGGTGCATAGTCGCGAGGACCATCAAACGCGTCGAGAGGCTTTTCCCGTTCGCCACGCCAGAGGTTAAAACCTACCAGTGGCTTTTCTTTCTGTAGGGTAATGACGACTGACTCATCCTTTTCCAACCGCTGACGGATGTCCTGCATCTCGTCGGCACAAGTGGTGCGGAAGGTCTTGATGTCGCGATAGAAGCCTATCTTATGAGAAGGCGTTGGGGGATTCTTCTTCGATGACACACTCCACGTCAGTTGCTTCATGGATTCTTCCGGACGAATCCACGGTCCTCCCATCGCGGTATAGCCGGGTGAATTATGAATACCCAGAACAATACCGAGCCGCTGAGCCTCTTTGCAGGCGTGTTTCACAGCCTCTATCCATTCACGCGAGCCATAGTCGACAGAGCCGCGTTCCATACCAACCCAAGTATCGAAGATGAAAGCCGACTCGATGCCGGCAGCCTTCATGTATTCCAAGTCTTTGGTGATGCCTTCTTTCGAGATGTTGCCGTTCATCCACTCCCAGTAGCAGCCAGTAGTAGGATGCTGCTGAGCCTGCATGACGACGGCACACAGAAGCAAGGATGTTGCAAAGAGAATCTTTCTCATAGGGAACGCTTATTGAAGAGGAACAATCCTAAGCGCGGCACCACCACTGGGCTGCAAGTGCAGGGTGATGGGTTTTCCCGCCTTCTTACCGATTTTGAGTGTCTGAGTGGTAGTACGGACCTTCGTGCGGGTGTCGAGCGTCGGGTCGTCATTGTAGATAGTCACTTCATACTTGCCTTGGGGCAGGAAGTCGGTAGGGATGGTGACGGTGCGGCCCTGGGTGTTGGTCATAGCACCGACGTACCAGTCCTGACCTGAGCGACGGGCTTGGACGATGAACTCGCCGGGAGCGCCGTCGAGGGCAATGCTCTCGTCGAAGGTTGTCGGGCAGTCTTTCCAGAATTGCAACTCTGCCTCACCCTTGTCGACAAAGGGATTGTCGTACCAGAAATAGAACTGTAGCGGCGAATAGTAGACAGCTGCCATCGCCAGCTGATGGCCCTTGGTGTTCTTCACACGGCTGTTGAAGTAGCACAACGTGTAGTCGGCCGGACCACAGAGGTAGCGCGTGAAGGGCAGCAAGGTATTGTGGTCGGCATCGGGCATCTCCTCGTTGCCGCGAATGCCTTCCTGTGTGAGCAGATTGGGATAGGTGCGCGAGAGACCCGTGGGCCGATACTCGTCGTGGATGTCGACCATGATGTGGTGCTTGGCACACTTCTCGATGGCCTGATGCAGCCATGTAGACCACTGCTGATTGCCAATGTGCACAAAGCCGAACTTGATGCCGCTGATGCCCCACTGTTCGTAGAGCGGCAGCAGTTCATCAAGCTGCTGATAGAGTGCGCGCTGGTTGACATATACCCACACGCCGATACCCTTCGAACGGGCATAATCACAGATTTCTGGCATGGTGAAATTGCGTGTCTCAACGACCTTGCGAGCATCGCTCGCCACCTTACCTTCCGAACCGTACCAGCCGGCATCCAGCTCTACGTAGTCAAAGCCGAACTCCTTGCAGAAGTCAATGCTGCGGAAAATAGCACTCTTCTCCAGTTTACCTGAACGGAAGGCCTTGCCGGGGTGGACCCAACCCCAGCTCCTCCCTGAATGGAGGGGAGTAGATACTCCTGCATCTGGGTCTTCATTCAAATTAAGGATGAGATCCTTGTGGTTGATCAGGTCGACGGCCTTCTCACCTGCCATGATAACGCGCCATGGGGTGTCGTAGGGTGAGATAATGTCAGCACAGTCGTACATAGCCACCTGCAGCACATTCTTGGACGAGCCAAGCGGCGAAGCCGAGCAGTCCTTTGCCAGACGGAACTTGCCACGAGTGTAGTCCTTCATAGCCGCTTCAAGCAGCGCGACATAAGTTCCTTCTGGCAGTTGCATCAGTAATGGCCGCTCACTTTCAAACCACTCCCCTCCATTCAGGGAGGGGTTGGGGGTGGATCTCTTGAGGCTTCTTTTTTCATAGGGACCCTGTGCCCACTCTTCATACCAAGCCATAGTGCCCTCAGGCATGGCAAACTGGGTGCGCTCGCCCGTGATATGCAGGAAGAGGCTGTTGGCCGTCTCGGGGAAGTGATAGCGGAAAGCAATACCCTCGTTGTAGGCACGAACCACGATATCCATGGCATAGTATTTACGCTTATCATAGCCCTCGCTGACGGTGCCCTGTCCATCGCTACCCTTTTCATAGTGCAATACCAACTGATTATAGTTGTCACGAATCTGGGCATTCTCGCCATAGAGCGGCACCCACGTGGTATCTACAGAGCTACGTTCTTCGCCTTTCAACTGGAGATCGCTGCTCCAGTCCTTATACTCACCGCGCGGCACGGCCAGCGCCGACTCGAACAGGCGGTTGTCAATATCCACTCCCAACAGACTCCGCTCAATGATGGTCTTTCCGTTGAAGACGACAGAATAGGTCATGCCATCGACAGTCATCGTATATTTTCCGTCGGGTGACGACAAATCTGTAGCGGAAACTGCAAGTGGTAATAGGGCAAAGATGCTAAGAAAAATATGTTTCATTGTTATTGATTGATAGTTATCTGTAACGGATTCCTTTTCGCTTGCATGAAGCCGTCGATGCGACACTGCCACTCGGCTTGCGAGCGCACGTCGAACTCGCTCCAGGCGGCACCTATATAATAATGGAAGCGCTGACCGGAAGTGTAACCACGCAGAATGCCCACGGCATGCTGTTGCACTTCGCCAATTTCCACCTTTTGGTCAGGGAACAGCAGGGCTACGTAGACCTGCGTCTGATAGCGATCGGGCTCAATGGTGGGGTCGGCATACTGCACATAGTCGTTGCCACGCACCACGGTGGCTACTCCTGCAGGACGGATGGGGAAGCCCGCCAGCACATCGGTGGCCGAGGGCAGGTGGTCGTACCATACGGTGCTCTCCACGAAATTCGAGCCTTTTTCAATCGACAGGATGCGATGTTCGGTGATGCCGTCTGGAGTTTTGGGGCGCTCCAACTCTGCCGGCTTGCTACCAACGGGACGCAAGAAGTTGATCTGCACAGTGAAGCGCAGCGGTCCCTTTTCCAGTATCTGGTAGGTCTCGTAGCACCAAGGGAAGCATATCTCACCGTTCTGCAACAGCGCCGGCGTGCCACAACCCAGCGTGGGGCCTACGGCAAAGCAGTCGACACCCTTGCCATAGTCCAGGTGGAACGACAGACGGGGGTCGTTGCGATACAGCTCTCCGAGTATCAGTTCGGTGGTGCGCTTCACCCACAGGTCGTAGCCATAGCCCCGCTCCCCCTTCTTCTGCAGGGCAGGACCATAGATGCGGAAGCCGATGCGGTCGTTCTCGAAGGCAATATCGTCCAAGCGTTCCGGATATTGGCGTCCGTCCACCCATGAACGGAAAGCGGCAGATGTCCCAGGCTGCAGGGTAAAGACGGCCTTTCCATGAGGGCGCACATGCACCTCCATCAGCAACTTGCCGTCGTGGGTCCACTGGGTGGGACGCTCTATGTTCGACACGTCGCGCACCACGACACTCGTTCCAGCCTCTATCCCCAGTGCTGCGGCATCAATGCTGATGAGCTCGCTGCGCTGCATGGCAGTGGGATTACTCACGGTAATCGTCTTTGCCTCTGCGTGGCTGCATAGACAACAAAGAATAAACAATAAAAAAGGTACACGCACTATACTGTTGCTCATAACCTATTTATTTATGATAATTCATGGTCATTTATGGTCATTCGTGTTAAAAGAATCACTTCGCGAATTTCAGGTTTTCTACATGCGAACCCACGAACATCGGCACATAGTCAGCCGTGCTGTACCACTTCGGCTTGCCGGGCATGTCGTCATAGATTGTGCGGCCATTGATTTTCAGTCCCTCAAAGGTAACGTTCTTCACCTTGTGCTGGGCATCGTAGCCCGTGATGACCGACATATAGGGTGTATCGCCATAGTAGCGGATGTTACGGAACGTCACGTTCTCAACACCGGCACCGGGAGCCTTGCAGTACTTTTGGTTCCAGCCCACCTTGACCTGCAGGATACTGCCTTTAGACAGCTGTTCAATGCGCACGTTGTCGAACGTCACGTTGCGCACCAGGTTGTTGTCGCCACAGTTGATGGCCAGACAGCCCTGATAGTCTACCTGCGGTTCTGCCTGGCAGAGAATATCAATGTTCTCATAGCACAGGTTCTCGATGGTGTCGCGCTTTTCCGGATGAGGTCCGGCAGCCGCGCCGTGCAGACCGATGAAGATGGGGTGAGCCACGTCGGCCCACAGCGTGGAGTTGGTCATGCGGACATTCCGGACACTACCACTGAAGTCCTTCCGGGTGGCATAGGCCGTGGTGCAGTCGTCACTGTTGCGACAGAACACACGGTCGAAGAGAATATTGCTCGAGCCGCCAAACACGTTCAGACCGTCGCCCCACTGCGGATGCGAGATGCTGCGCACGTCGTGGAGCGTCACGTTCTGACTGCCGCCAATGGGACAGGTGTTCACCACGAGCCCGTCGACGAGCACGTTCTTCGAACGATATACATGGCAGCCCTCGTAGCCACGTTCCGGACGGGCAATGCCGCGACCCAGGATGCTGACGTTCTCAGCGTCCTCGACAGCGAAGGTGCCAGTGAAATAACTGCCGCCGTCAAGATAGACCGTAGTGTTCGACGGCACCTTGACAGTCTCTTCCGTGTACATGCCTGGGGCATAGTAGCGGAAGTCACGGCCCTGTGCCTTGGCAGCTTTCTCGGCATCATCCTTGCTAATGGTAGGCTTCGAGGTAAACACTAACAAATTATTCGTGATATCATTATCAAATTCCACGCTGACATTCTCTGGCTGGAACAGCAGGAACTGCACGACAGAATCATTCTGCACATTAGCAATCGTGCCACGATAGTCAGGACGGATGCGAGCCGACTTATACTTTTTGTTTTTGCATACCACGCGCACAAATACATCGCCCGTAAAGTCGAAAACGACGTAGGAAATCTCGGATATCTTATGGCCGTTAGCTTTTGATTCTTGGCTATTTGCTACAGGGGCGTTCACCTTCGCCATATAGGTGTCTATCTTCGTCCACTCCTTCTGGCCGCGCGGCTGCAAGTAAACATCGTAGTCGTGCTTCAGCGGTGCTCCCTCGGGTGCCGGATAGGTATAGATGCTGTGCAGCTTCACGCCCTCTTTCACGCCTGCCACCTGGAAGATGCGACTCTCGTTGTTCACCTTCACCTCGCCCTTTTTCTCGGCCTTGGCCTGCAGGGCCAGCAGTTTCTTCGTATAGGGCATCTTCAGACCCTTGCGCCCTACGTAGTGCTGATAGGGCAGATCGTAAATCTCCCAGATGCGACCGCGCCCCATCTCGCCGGGCTCGGTCCAGTTGCAGTACAGTCCGGTGCAGTCTTTCCACACCTGGAAGGGCACATCGTAGCCCAGGTTATAGCGAGCAGAGTATTCAATGCCCTTCATCAGTCGGTTGTCGAGGGCTCCCCAGAGGTCATCGCCCTGCTGCCAAGCCAGCTCGCAGATCTCGCACATCATGCCTAAGCCCAGCTGGGCATGGCCTTGGTCGCGGCCCGTCTCCTGGCACTGTCCTGTCTCGCTGACGTAGCGCGGCAGCGATCCGTTGTCGTTGGCATGCAGAAAATAGTCGATGGCTGAACGATAGAGCGCACTGTCCTGCAGGAAGATGCCGCAGGCCATGCGCAGACGGTTGACAATGGCTCCCCAGTTGCCGTTGGCATAGGGACTGTCGGCCTCAAACTGATTGATGACGGGCAGCATGGCCCTGTGGATCATCTGGCTCCACTGTGGCTGCTCACAGGCTTTCATGAACGTCATGGCTCTGACCAGATGGAAACCCTGAATGGCACAGAGCGGCGCGTCGTGGCCATCGAAGCGCTGCAGTGTCATGGCATAGGCATTGATGATTTTCAGCGCGTTGGCCGTATCACCAGCCAGTGCGAAGTCGTAAGCTGCTTTCATGTCGCGCTCGCTGCCGCCTTTGGTGCGGGCAAACTGACCGTCGCGAGCCACCACCTCGTAGGGGCCTGCCATCTTATATTCCACTTGTACGGCAAGACAGGCAGACCACTGGCCGATGCCAATCAATAAACTCAATAATACTCGTTTCATCTATATTGTATTTTCCTAAAATACGGATGACCCTGCAAACTTACTGAAAAAGTATCGCTTTATCGAATATTTCAACTGAAAAACACACAATATATTATTCAATATTACATTATTTAAGTAAAACAGCGTGCTAAATCGTACTAAATAGAAAGTAACAAAAACAAAACAAGTATGAAAAAGCTATTATTCGCAGCCGCAGCGCTCTGTCTGCTCACAGGCTGCCAGACACAACCCACCCAGCTGGATGTCGACAAGGAACTGGACTATTGCGCAACGCAGGTCAATAAGGCGCTCAACGCACTGCGCCAGGCCGATGGCAGTTATGATTTCACCATGCAGCCCCGCAACATTCTGCAGGGCGACAGCGTGTGGAACTGCCGCAAGGCCTCAGCCCAGGAGTGGTGCTCGGGATTCTGGCCCGGCGTGCTGTGGATGACGTATGAGAGTGAAAAAACTGCTGCAGTTCCTTTGGACTCGCTTCAAAAGGTGGCTGAGGGCTATACCGCTTCGCTGAGCTTCCTGGCCAGCCAGCCGGCTTACGACCACGACCTGGGATTCCTGGTCATCAACTCGTTCCTGAAGGGCTACGAGGCTACTGGCAATGAGCAGTACAAGCAGACAGCACTGGCTGCTGCCGACACGCTGGCCACACTGTTCAATCCCACCGTGGGCACCATTCTCAGCTGGCCGCGCCACGTGAAAGACTATGGCGGCCACAACACCATCATGGACAATATGATCAACTTGGAACTGCTGTTCTGGGCTGCAGAGAATGGAGGTTCGCAGAATCTGAAAGACATCGCCATCTCGCATGCTGACACCACCATGCGCTACCACTTCCGCCCCGACGGCTCGTGCTACCACGTGGCCGTCTACGACACGCTCTCCGGCAACTTCATCAAGGGTGTGACCCATCAGGGCTACAGCGATGAGTCGATGTGGAGCCGCGGACAGTCGTGGGCCATCTACGGCTACACCATGGTGTACCGCTTCACCAAGGAGCAGCGCTTTCTGGAGCATGCGCAGAAGGTGACTGACATCTACTTGAAGCGACTGAAAGAAACATCGGACGACTGGGTGCCGCTGTGGGATATGGACGATCCTCGCGGACTGCAGGCTCCGAAGGATGCCTCGACGGCCTGCGTGGTGGCCAGTGCGCTGTTGGAACTGCAACAATATGTCGATGCCGACAAGGCTCAGACGTACCGCCATGCTGCCGAGCAGATGCTGACCGACCTGAGCAGCGACAAGTATCAGAGCCGCGACCGCAACGTGGCCTTCCTCATGCACTCCACGGGTCACCATCCGGCAGGCTCGGAGATTGATGCCAGCATCATCTATGCCGACTATTATTATATTGAGGCCCTGCTGCGACTGAAGGAACTCTCACGCTGAGTTTCTTCAGAGCGCACTTCACGCTGAAGTTTTCAGCGCACGCATGGCGTTGAGCACGGCCAGCACCGTAACACCTACGTCGGCAAACACAGCCATCCACATCGTGGCCAGACCGAAGACGGCCAGCAACAGCACGGCCACCTTCACGCCGATGGCGAATACCACGTTCTGACGGGCGATGGCCAGCGTGCGACGACTGATGCTGATGGCCAGGGCTATCTTCGACGGACGGTCGTCCATCAGCACCACGTTGGCAGCCTCGATGGCCGCCTCGCTGCCCAGTCCGCCCATGGCGATGCCCACATCGGCACGGGCCAGCACCGGCGCATCGTTGATGCCGTCGCCCACAAAAGCCAGACTGCCGTTTTCCTCTTTCATCAACCGCTCTACCTGTGCCACCTTATCGGCAGGCAGCAGTTCGGTGTGATACTCACTCAGCCCCAGCTCGCGGGCCACATGTTCTCCCACCTCGTGGCGGTCGCCCGTCAGCATCACCGTGCGGCTCACGCCCAGTTGCTTCAGTTGGGCGATGGCCTCATGGCTGTCGGCTTTCACCCGGTCATTAATAACAATATGTCCGGCATACTGTCCGTCGATGGCCACATGGATGATGGTGCCCACATGCGAGCAGGGATGCCACTGCGCACCCACGGCCTCCATCAGCTTCTCGTTGCCCACGCACACCAGTCGGTCGCCCACACGGGCACGAATTCCCTTTCCGGCTACTTCCTGCACCTCGCTCACCGTACAGCCGTCGGTGGCCTCGTCGGGGAAGGCATCGCGCAGCGCCGCCCCGATGGGATGGGTGGAGAAATGCTCCACATGGGCCGCCAGATGCAGCAACTGGTGTTCGTCGAATTGGTCGGGGTGTACGGCCTCAACGGCAAACTGTCCGTGGGTCAGCGTGCCAGTCTTGTCGAACACCACGGTCTTCACCTTGGCGAGCACGTCCATATAGTTGGCTCCCTTGATGAGGATGCCGCGACGCGAGGCTCCGCCAATGCCGCCAAAGAACGTGAGCGGCACGCTGAGCACCAGTGCACAGGGGCACGACACCACGAGGAACATCAAGGCGCGATAGAGCCATGTGGTGAATTCAGAATTTATCAGTGGCGGCACGATGGCGATGAAGATGGCGGCGAAGACCACGATGGGTGTATAGACACGGGCAAAGCGCGTGATGAACGTCTCACTCTGCGACTTATGGTCGGCAGCATGCTCCACCAGTTCAATGATCTTTGAAACGGTGCTCTCGCCAAAGGTCTTCGTGGTGCGCACGCGCAACAGTCCCGTCAGGTTGATGCAGCCAGAGACGACCTCGTCGCCGACGGCGACCTGTCGCGGCAAGCTCTCGCCCGTCAGGGCCACGGTGTTCAGGGCCGACGTGCCTTCGAGAATCACGCCGTCGAGCGGAATCTTTTCGCCCGGCTTCACCTGGATGACTGCCCCAATGGGCACCTGCTCAGGACTAGTAGGGCTAGTAGAACTAGTATTACTAGTATGACTAGAAGTACTAGAAAGACTAGTTTCCACATGCACCACTTCTGGCCTGATATCCATCAGGTGGGCGATGCTCTCGCGGCTCTTCCCCTCGGCATAGCCCTCGAAGAGCTCGCCCACCTGGAAGAACAGCATGACGAAGACCGCCTCGGGAAACTCCGTCTCGGCACCGGGCAGGAAGCCGATGAGCAGGGCTCCGATGGTGGCTATCGCCATGAGGAAATGCTCGTTGAAGGCATCGCCGCCGCGCAGGCCCTCTGCAGCCTCGGCCAGCGTGTCGTGGCCCACCAGCAGATAGGGCACCAGATAGACCAGCAGCAGCTGCCAGGTCTCCAACTGAAAACGATGTTCTATCCAGACGGCAATGCCCAGCAGCACGGCCGATGCCAGAATGAGCCACAACTGTCCGTGGCCCTCTTCGTGATGATGATGATGTTCGTGTGCCATACTCCCACAATTTTTTACGCTGCAAAAGTACGGCAAACGGCGTGCAACCCAGTTGCAAACGGCAAAAAAAGTTGGTTTTCTGCAACCCAGTTGCATATTTTGACGCTATTTTTCCTAAAAACAAGTATTAATCATCTTTAAAACGTATTGTTAATAAAGATATTCTTCGTATCTTTGCACCATAACAAATCTGTTGACCCCAACGATGAAGACGAACTACGAAATACGCTATGCGGCCCATCCTGAGGATGCCCGTCACTACGACACGGCACGCCTGCGCCGCGACTTCCTGATTGAAACACTCTTCCGCAACGATGAAGTACAGATGGTCTACTCCATGTACGACCGCATGGTGGTGGGCGGTGCCATGCCCGTGAACGAGGCACTGCCGCTGGAGGCCATCGACCCCTTGAAGGCACCCCACTTCACCACGCGCCGCGAGGTGGGCATCTACAACGTGGGCGGCAAGGGAAAGGTCGTCGTACGGGGGTGCGAAGGCACAGAGCAGGTATTTGAACTGGACTTCAAGGAGGCACTCTACATCGGCAGGGGCGACCATGAAGTGGTGTTCAGCTCCGACGACCCTGCCCGTCCGGCCAAGTTCTACTTCAACTCGACCACGGCCCACGCCGCCTATCCCTGCCGGAAGGTGACGAAGCAGGATGCCGTGGTGGCCCACATGGGCGCGCTGGAGACATCGAACGAGCGCAACATCAACAAGATGCTGGTGAACCAAGTGCTGCCCACCTGTCAGCTGCAGATGGGCATGACGGAGCTGGCCACGGGCTCGGTGTGGAACACCATGCCGGCGCACACGCACAGCCGCCGCATGGAGGCCTACTTCTACTTCGACCTGCCCGAGGACCAGGCCATCTGCCACTTCATGGGCCAGCCGCAGGAGACGCGTCACATCTGGATGCGCACCCAGCAAGCCGTCCTCTCGCCCGAATGGAGCATCCACAGCGCCGCCGCCACCCACAACTACACGTTTATCTGGGGCATGGGGGGCGAGAACCTCGACTACGGAGACCAGGACTTCACAGACATCAAGGACCTGAAATAGAGGTTTAATTGCCTGCGGCGCCACATGAATGACCATAAATGAACATGAATGTCTCATGAATATATTAATGAGATTATTTCATGAATACTTTGTTTGAATGAGAGAGTTTAAAAAATATAAGGATCTTGTCTATGAAATAATAGGAGCTGCCATGGAGGTGCATTCTACACTTAAATGGGGGCTTCTGGAGGCTGTGTATAGCGAGTCACTTTCCTTTGAGCTTTTGAGCCGAGGTATCGGCAACACTCGTGAACAATTGCTAAAATGTTTTTATAAGCAGCATGAGCTGGAGAAAACTAAAGAGGTCTTCGTGTGGCCTCAAGGCCATATGAAGACCATGTTGTA
>ERZ842401.146-NODE-146-length-92355-cov-12.066934_pt1 | contig 92355 bp, 64 predicted proteins | sample MGYA00521270_ERZ842401 | MGnify/ENA primary metagenome ERZ842401 (study PRJEB31892, sample SAMEA3878208) | bioreactor metagenome | biome: Moose rumen | place: Sweden | collected 2011-10 | study: EMG produced TPA metagenomics assembly of the PRJEB12797 data set... | reverse complement strand
TGCATTTCAACATGTTAAGACATGTTGCGAAACATGCAAATGACGACCTTTTTAACGGCTGAAATTCATGGTTTTGACGTTTTTTTACACAAAATCAGGGAATAAATAGTAGTTTGTAGGTCGGATTTACCAATCCGACAATTTATAATGTTGGCTTAGTAAAGCCAACCTACAATTTGAAATTAGGAAAAGTCACTTGATTAAGGTCTAAATTTTATTTATTATGTTCTTATAATAAGTTTGTAGGTCGGATTTATCAATCCGACAATATAATGTGTTGGCTTAGTAAAGCCAACCTACAATTTGAAATTAGTATTTTTGAAGGTAAATATGACAGATAATTATGCGCTAATACTGGCTTCAGGTTCAGGAAAAAGGTTTAATAGTGATATACCAAAGCAATTCATGAGCTTTGGAGGAAAGACAATATTAGAACACAGTGTGGAAATTTTTGAGCGAAATCCTTATATAAAAGGAATTATAGTTGTTATTACGCCCGATTACTATTCGCAAGCTTTATCTGTTTTAGCAAAGTATTCCAAGGTCTTAAAAGTCTTAAAAGGCGGCAAAACTCGCAAAGACAGCTCTTTCATAGGAGTTAATGCAATTGATGATGATAGTGCAAATGTGCTTTTACATGACTGTGCAAGACCTTTATTATCTCAAAAGGTTCTAAATGATTGTATAAAAGCGATAGATATTCATGATGCTGTTGCTGTGGCATCAGATGTAACGGACACTGTTATAGAAGTTAAAGACGGTTACATTAAAAATATTCCTGAGCGCAAATCACTTATGAATGTTCAGACCCCGCAATGTTTTAGGGTTTCTCTTATTAAAAAGGCTCATCAAATGGCACTTGATGATAATAATTTCACTGACGATTGCGGCTTAGTAATCAAAAATAGCCTTTCTGATATATATATTATTAATGGTGACAGGTCAAACATGAAAATAACGTACCCGAATGATTTAGTTCTTGCAGAACAAATATTTAACAATATTAATTATTAATATATTGTAAATAGTGGTTTTCTTTCGTTTTCGTGGTAAAATTCTTTTATAAACAGCAGGATTTTTATTTTTTATATAAGGAGTATGACAATGACGCAAAAGATTGCTATGATTACGGGTATAACAGGACAAGACGGCGGATATCTTGCAAAATTTTTACTTGGCAAAGGATACAGAGTCATCGGTTTATATCGCCGTGGTGCAACCGATACTTTTTCTAAATTAAAAGAGCATGGCATTTATGAACAGGTTGAATTGTTAGATTTTGAGTTGTTGGAATTTTCTAATATTTGCAGATTAATAAAGAAATATCAGCCGGATGAGTTTTATAATCTTGCTGCGCAGTCTTTTGTTGCCGCTTCTTGGGCGGAACCTTTATATACTGCTCAGGCTGACGGGTTGGGTGTTGTAAATATTTTGGAAGCTATAAGAGAATTTTCGCCAAAAACAAAGTTCTATCAGGCTTCTACAAGTGAAATGTTTGGTAAGGTTCAGGCTATTCCTCAGAGTGAAACAACACCGTTCTATCCCCGTTCACCTTACGGTTGTGCTAAATTGATGGGACACTGGATGACGGTTAATTACAGAGAAAGTTTCGGAATCTTTGCCTGTTCTGGGATTTTGTTTAACCATGAATCACCTATGAGAGGAAAGGAATTTGTTACAAGAAAAATTACCGATCATTTTGCAAGACTTGCAACAGGTAATACTGAGCTTCCGCTTGAACTTGGCAATCTTGATGCAAAACGTGATTGGGGCTTTGCGGGGGATTATGTTGAAGGTATGTGGTTAATGTTGCAGCAGGAAAAACCAGACACTTATGTTCTTGCAACAGGCGAAACTCATCCGATTCGTGACTTTGTTGAAATCGCAGGTAAATATGCGGGATTTGACATTGAATGGCACGGGCAAGGTGTTGATGAATACGGTGTTGATACCAAAACAGGCAAAACCGTTGTAAAAGTAAATCCTAAGTTCTTCAGACCTGCGGAAGTTGAGTTGCTTTTGGGAGACCCGACTAAAGCACAAAATTTTCTCGGTTGGGAAAGAAAAGTTTCTTACGAAGGACTTTGTAAAATGATGGTTGAAGCAGATATCAAACGTCAGGAAAAAGCATTAGCTTTAACTCATTAATATATATAATAAATAAATTATTGGCTGTCTTAAATGACAGCCATTTTTAAGCAATAATTGAAAGGAACAAAATGAGCGATAAAATAAATATATTATATGACGGAGATATACTAACACGAATATTTGAAAAAAATTCAGGCCGTAGTGGGGTATTTTTTACTGCATATAATGTCTTTAAAAAATTAACTAAAAGAGATGATGTAAATTGTATATTAGTTGCAAAAGCTTTAAAGTGTAAAAGTCTGAAAAATTTTTTGGATGTGTACTTTCCTGATGTAAATGTAAAAATTGTTTCTATATCGTCAAATAATCCGATGGTTATTTTATATGAAAAATTACTTGATAAAAAATATCATTATAAAAATAATAAAAAGCATTTTAAAATGTTTTTAACTAAAATCCCAATGTTTTTTCTTTCTTTTATAATAAAACCATTGAATAAAATACATAATAAAAAGTTATTATCAAAGTATAATAATGATAATTGGATTTATTTCTCTCCGTTTATTGTCAATAATTTCTTTAGTAAATTAAATTTAGACAAGTATAGTATTTTATATGATGTAATACCAATTATATTTAATCAAAATTATAAAAACTCTTGTTGGTTTAAAAATTTGTACGACTCTATAAATTCCGCGGAAAATTATTTTGTAATATCAGACAGTGCAAAAAATGATTTTCTGAAATATTATCCGCAAATTGATAAAAATAAAATTCACACAACACTTCTTGCCTGTGATGAGCGTTTTAAACCGCAAGTGGAAGAACGTATTAAAGCGGCAAAGAAAAAATATAATTTACCAGAGGATAAGAAGTATGTATTCAGTCTATGCACTTTAGAACCTCGCAAAAACTTAATAAGAGCAGTAAAAACTTTTATAGAATTTATTAAAAAGAACAATATTGATGATATGGTCTATGTTCTTGGCGGAGGACAATGGGATAATTTTATCGGAAAGCTTGAAAATGAAATAGAAAATCTTGGAGAATATAAGGACAAAATTATTAAAGCAGGTTATGTTGATGATGAAGATTTAGCACCTTTATACAGCGGAGCTGAGTGGTTTGTGTATACATCACAGTATGAGGGCTTTGGTTTGCCGCCTTTGGAAGCTATGAATTGTGCTTGTCCTGTTATAACTTCAAATAATTCTTCGCTGCCTGAAGTTGTCGGGGATGCAGCAATTTCAATTGATTTTGACAGTGACGCTCAACATATAGAAGCTTATGAAAAATACTATTATCATCCTGAAATTCGGGAGGAATACAGAAAAAAAGGTCTTGAAAGAGCAAAACTATTCTCCTGGGAAAAATGCGTTGATACAATGGTTGAGATTATGAAAAGTAATATGCAAAAGTAAGCTTAACCGTGCAATAAATTGCACGCTACTAATTATAAATATTTAATTTTGAGAAATTATCGCAAAGGCAATTGCTTTGTCATTTTCGTGCGAAAGTGAAATCTTTATATTCAAATCAGGATGTTTTTCTATTTTTGCATAAGGAATTCCTGACGGGGTATTTAATATTTCAATTTCACTATAACCTAATCCTGTAATGTTAAGAGAATAAAGAGCCTTTGTTATTGCTTCTTTTGCACAAAATCTTGCACAAAGATGCTGTGCAGGTTTTGATTTTGATAGGCAATAGTCAATTTCTTTTTGTGTAAAAATTTTTTTGAGAAATTTGTCGTCCTGAGTTTTGTTTTCAAATCTTTCTATGGATTCTATATCCGTTCCTATTGCAAAAGTATTCGGGAATGCAGATTTAAACTCTTTATTTTGTTCATATTCCTGATTGTTCATATTTTACTCCGTTACTTATAAAAAACTGCCTGTAATATACTTAAATACAGGCAGAAAACCTTTCTGTATTCTAAAACCAAAACAAACGATTGTCAATTTTTGCACCACAAAAGTCAAAAAAATCAAAATGGCGGTGCAACCACTTATTTTTTATACTTGCCGAATTTTACAAGATCAAAGTTGCATAATGCTTTAATATTTGCCATAGTGCCCTGATAGGAACTATATCCTGCAGAACCGGTAATATCAAATTTCCCCGCTTTAGCTTTCAAACCTGCTTCCACTTTACCTTGAAGAGAACGTCCTACTCCTTTTTCATAATTAAATTTTTCTTTTAAAACTCTTTTTTCGACACCATTAATAATTCGTGATTCGAACGGAACAACGCATTCTCCAGTATAGCTGTAAGATACATTGGCAATATCACCTTTTGCAAAAAGTCTTAAATTTTTATGAATAGGCTGCTCTACACCACCTGTTACTCCCGCCTGAAGTAAGCCCTGCTGCAACGGTGTGCATTTGTTAGTGCTTTGAGATGTATTTTTTACGGCAAGAAATTCTTTTGAACCAAAATCATTGGATGCAAATGCCCCTGCGTTATAGCTGAAACCGTTTGGTTTTACAACCTGATAACCTGCTTCATATCTGCCGTTTGTACCGCCTTTCCCCGTTACAATATTTAAGTCCTGATAAAAAGAACTGTTCTTACCTGTTGCGGCATCAAAACGAACTCCAAAATCGCCATATGCTGTTGTCGGTGCATACAGAACAGGGGTTTTCCCATAACCGGCTCCTGCTCTGATATTTAGTTTTCCGCCGGTATTTTCAATAACATTTATTGCTTGTTTTGCAATATTTGACTGTGAATGTACTTTAACAGGTGCAGAAGATAAAGGTAAAGCGACCAAAATGGTTTGCAGACTTGATTTGAGATTTATCATAAATTTCTCATGATGTTGTGATTTGTGAAAATATAAAAATCTGAAAATAAATAAATTTGCTAAAATGTCCGAAAATAACGTTACTTTTTGTAACATAAATACCAATAATAACTATTCGTTAATAATGTGCAATATATTAACTTATGAAATTTTGTAAATAATACTAAATAAAAATTATTTATATTTGTTCTGCTTTGTAATAAAATAAACCGTATAGAAGCAGTGTATCGGGGTCTTTTATGAAAATTGACAGTATAGGTCTTACATCAAAATCATTCTACGTTGCATATCCGAAAATAAATTCCGATAATCAGGAAACACATCAAAATAAATTCCGTTTATATGAATCAAAGTCGGATACTGTCAGTTTTGGTATGCGTGTTGATTACGGCATTCCTGCAACTCTTGCTCAGCCTTTGCAGAACAAGATTATAAATATTCACAAAAATATAGACCTCATACAAAACTTTTTTGCAAGATACACAACAAAAAATCCTCAGCTTGGTGCGCTGATAAAAAAAGGATATAACGACCTTATTCCAAAACGTCAGTCGGGAATTGTATTTAAACTTCCTGACAGTGAAAATACCATAGAAGTTATGCGCAGTCAGACAAGAGATAATATATTATATATAAGCATTGATAACGGTTCTAACGAATATAACGGAATAGTAATTGACGGAAAAGATAAGCTTGTTGCAAATTACCTGAAACGTCATCCGCATATGCTTCCTTCATCTATTAAACACATGAATGCAGAGCGCATTGAACAGGCTCAACCAGAGAAATTTATTGATATTGCGGATACAAAACTTCAAAATTACGGAGATTATCTAAAACAAATTGATTCGGGCGAAATTCCTATGCCAAAAGTCGGAATGACACCTGCAAGAAAAGCGTGGCTTGAAAAAGATAAAGAAAATAAAAACGCTCAAAAACCAAAAACAGTAAGAAAAAAGACTCCACGTCCTCTGCCGCCGCAGAAAAATACGGTTGTAATATCTCAGCCCGAAGCTGAAGCCCAAATAAAATCATCTAAGCAAACTGACGTTTCGGAAGAAACAAAGGTAACAAAATTCATTGACAGAAAATCAGAACCAAAGAAAAAAAGTACACACAAGCCCTCAAAACTTACAAATGAAGAATTTTGCGAATATATGGCTGATAAAGTAAAAAAGACAGTAAAAGAAATTACGCAACTTTTTAATATGGATGCAAAAGATTTCCCACCCCATCTTACACCTAAACTTACACCAAACAACAAAGTATTGGGTTTTACGCTTCAAACGGATGACGGCGGGACATTGAAAGTAATGAAAAAAGTAGTCGGAAGTTACGGAAACTCTATGCCATATCTGTCATTTGAAAAGACCAGTCCTGACAATTCAATGAATTTTATAAGCATTGATATGATTACAAATAAAGTTTTGCGTACCAAAGACAAAGGGAAACCTCATATATCTTCCGAACATATCGTATATGAGCTTACTCCTGATGAACTTAAAAAACGCAAAATTGATGAAAAACTCGATTCTTATATGTCACAAATAAGAGGTAAAACTCCTGAAAAAACAGAAGAAATTATTCCTATTCAAAATGAACAAGCAGCAGATTTAATCGAACCTGCTAAAGAAAACGATTTGTTGCCTGAATTGCCAAAAGATAATGATTTGGAAAAAATAAAAGACCAAATGAGAGAACTCGGGAAAAAGAACGGTGCTATCGCCGCAACTGAATATTTTAATGCTTTTAAAACTCAGTTTATTTCAGACTTGCAGTCAAAAATGTCTGAATTTAATGAGAATTTTCAAAAATTTGTAGAATCATTATCTAAATAGTCAGCAAATAAATTTCCTTATATTTCTTGTTTTACATCTAAAGCATAATCAACAATGCATTGTTCTTTGGATTTTTCGTCCCATTTTGTTAAAATTTCACAAACCGAAACTCCGTCTTTTTCAAGTTTGTGTGCAAATACATTATCTTCATCAGTTTTGTATAAAGTACAAACTAAAACATCATTCAAAAAAGTTTCCTGACTGAATTTTATGTTTAAGCGTTTTAGGGTATGTGTTTTTTTATAATCATAAGGGGCAGTCATTTCTGCTATATTTATATAACTCTTATTATTCACATGGTTATTAAAATCCAAATCCGAAAGATTCATTTTATGGTCGATTTCGCTTACTTTTTCTTTAATTTTAGGCAGCATAAATCTCTTATGTCCGCCTAAAACAAGCTCATCACAAACCTCAAATTTAGATTTAACTTCATCAGTTTTAGCGGGTCTTTTTGAATTTGAATCTATCAAAAACCAACAAGCATCACCTTTTGCAAACACTTTATCTTTATAATAAATATTATAATCAGTATAGACCTTTAACTTTGAGAGTTCTGATATCCATATTTCTACTTTTATTTCTTCAGACCAGAATGGAAGCTTATCGACAAAATCAATATTAAACTCTCCGACCACCCAGTAAAGATTTTTGCTAAATAAATCATAAGCCGCCATATTTTTTGTTGCCGTATATCTTGCAAAAGCATCCTGCAAATACATTATTGCCGAAATCGGGCGCAGGCGGTATTCAATCAAATCCATATTGTCTAAAATTACGTTGTATGTTTTTGTATATTTTTTCATATTAAACCTTTCATGTATATAGTCAAATTATATAATAAAGGTTAAGTCTTTAAAAGCTTTATCCTGATAAAATACATTTTTTGTATATTATGATTTTATTTATTTAATATTTATGTTATTATAATTACGATTTAATTTATTTAATATTTATGTTATTATAATTACGATTTAATTTACATAAGGATATTAAATGACTGTTGATTATCCGCAGGTAAAAAAAATAGGGATACCGAGAGGAATTTCTTATTATAATAACTACCCTTTTTACTATGCTTTTTTTAAAGCATTGGGTTTTGAAGTGGTTTTATCCGACAAAACTACCGCAAAAATTATAAAAGACGGGAATAAGTATCTTGTATCTGATACTTGTTTACCGATTAAGGTTTATGTAGGTCATGTTGTTAATCTGCTTGAAAAAGGTGTTACAAATATATTTATTCCGTCAATTCAATCTACGGGATACAAAGTAAACAATTGCAGTAAAGTGAGAGGTTTGCCCGAAATAATAAGAAACGTTATAGATAAGCCTATTAATATAATAGAACCCACTCTTGATAAAACAGAGAAAAAAGGGTTTAAGGATTTTTGGTATGAATGCGCTAAATCACTCGGGATTACGGATAAAAAACTTATTAAACACGCTATTGATGCGGGCTGGGAAACCTACGACAACTTTAGAACTATGACAGAATCGGGAGTTCCTTATACCACGGCACTAGAAAATGCAATGAATGGAATTTGCGAAAAACGCAACATACAGCTTGTGAAACCGTTATCTGTTGTAATTATGGCTCACGGATACAATTTATTTGATGAAAAGATTTCATTGAATCTGATTAAAAAACTTGAAAAAATGGATATAAAAATATATACATCTCTTGATGTTTCTATGGAAAAGGCAAAACAAGCACTCAACACTCTTGGGGAAACACAATATTGGGCAAATGAATCTGATTTAACGGGAACGGCAGCATATTTTATGATAAACAAAAAAATTGACGGAATTATAGCTCTGTCAGCTTTTGGCTGCGGACCTGATTCTCTTATGATTGATGAAATAGAATACCACGCAAAAAATTTCTCTGTTCCAATGCTTCAGCTAAATATTGACGAGCATACGGGAGAAGCAGGATTTATAACAAGAATAGAAGCTTTTGCTGATATGCTTTTAAGAAGAAAGAGAAATAATATTAAAAAACAAATAAATATCCCTCAGGAAAAACAAAAACCTCAAAAAGTACTAATAACTTCATCAAAATAAACAATGAAAAATTTTAATTTAAAAACTTACAAATATCTCGGAGCAATCCATATACATACAAAATATTCTGACGGAACGGGTGATATTAATACAATTACAAAAGCCGCTAAAAAAAACGGCTTGAGTTGGGTTATAATTACTGACCACGAGAATTTTGACGTAACTGAAGGTATAATAAACGGCATATATGTTATAAAAGGGGAAGAAATTTCTCCTCAAACTCACGACCATTACATTGCATTAGGAATTAATAGCTGTATTCCTTCGACTTCAGATGTATCAGAAAATATTAAAGCTGTCAGAGAAAACGGCGGGTTTGGCTTTGCGGCACATCCTGACGAATCAATAACCCGCAAAAATTCTTACAAACCTATACGCTGGACTGATAAAAATGTAAATCCAGACGGAATAGAAATATGGAACTGGTTTTCTCAATGGGCGGATAATTTAAACTCTGATAATATTTTTAGCCTTATATACGCATATTTATTCAGAAATAAACTCATCAAAACTCCCGACAAAGAAACTCTGCAATGGTGGGATAAGCTGAATAATGAAAGCGTGCGTATTATTCCTGCAATCGGCGGAATTGATGCTCACGCCCTGAAAATAAAAAAATATATTGTACCTGTTACGATTTTTCCTTATAATTTTATGCTGGGAACAATTGTAAATGAAATTACTCTGCAATCACCGCTTGATACAAATTTTGAAAAAGCAAAACAACAAATACTAAATGCCGTAAAATATGGGAATAACATTATTATAAATAGAACTGTTTATAAACACATTCCGCAAATATATATAACAAATAAAGATAACACAATAGAAAGCGGCGGAAATATAAAATTTGATTCAGATACTTATTTTCATGTAAAATGTAAAAAGAAATCAAAAATAAAAATTTTAAGAAACGGGATAATAATAAAAGAAACCTGTTCCAAAGATTTAATTCTAAAATTGGGACAGTGCGGTAAATACAGAGCAGAGATTGAAATAAACGGTAAAGGCTTTGTATATTCAAATCCGCTAATACTAACACAAGAGGATATGATTTGAAGAAATCAAAAGAGAAAAAGTTTTATAAAGAACGTTATGCGCAGCAAGACAACTCCATATCAACAAAAGACAGAGTAGTTGCCTGGCCTCGTATGGGAAATATTGATCTTTCAATGGGTGCGCTTGTGAGTTCTCTCGGAGTAAAAATAGTTATGCCTCCCCAAAATACAAACAAAGCACTTGAAATCGGGGTAAAAAACAGTATAGAAGGTATCTGTTTACCTTATAAACTTAATCTTGCAAATTATATTATGGCGCTTGAAAATGGTGCAAATACTCTTATGATGTTTCAGGCTCCGGGATCTTGCAGATTTGGGAATTATACAAAAATGGCTCAAAAAACATTGAAAAAATTGGGCTACAAGTTTGATATGTGCGTTTTTGATATGTACGAAAGCAAAATGAAACAAACACTTGAAGCCTTTTGGCATATTTCAAAATGTTGGAATCCTTACAGATATTATAAAGGCTTTAGTACAGGGTTTAACAAGGCTTTTGCAATAGATACGGCAGAGCGTCTTTTGTTCTATACCCGCCCAAGAGAACTGAACAAAGGGGAAGCCGAAAAATGTTATTATAAATGGTATCAAATTATAAGAGATACAACCTCTGTCAGTGACTGCAAAAAACTTAAAAAACAAGTCATTGAGGACTTTAAAAGAATTGCAATAGATAAAGATAAAATCGTACCAAAAGTATATTTGCTCGGAGAATTTTTTGTACTTTTAGACCCATATACAAATCAAGGAATAGAAAAAACTCTTGGAGATTTGGGTGTGGAGGTTCAAAGACAGATATTTTTCTCAGACTGGCTTGAACATGTACTTCAACCGTCATTATTTTATAAAAAAGAATCTCACAGACAACGCTGTGTAAGATTTGCAAAAGATTATATGAAACGTGCAATAGGCGGAGAATGCATTGAAACAGTAGGAGATACGGTGTTTGCTGCAAAAAATGGTATTGATGGTATAATACATATAATGCCATTTTCATGTATGCCTGAAATTGTTGCACAAAATATATTACCCAAAGTCAGCAAGCAGGAAAATATCCCGATACTTGAACTTGTTCTTGATGAACAAACGGGCAAAGCAGGAAATATAACACGAATAGAGGCATTCGCAGATCTTATAAAAAGAAGAAAATTAAAAAATAAGAAAGAGGAAGAACAATATGCAATCACGAAATAATATGACATTAGAAAGAATCAAATATTACAGACACTTATTCGGCGGAGCTTTGGAGTGTATTCAAAGCCGACTTTCAAAAAATCCGAAACCTTTATGCTTTTCACTTATGGTAACGAGTGCTTGCAACTGTGATTGTGATTTTTGCTATTGGAAATCCAAAAAAGGTCAGGATGATATGCCAAAAGAAGAAATCATCAGACTTTTGACAGAAGCAGGAGAAATAGGTTATATGGATTCTATTCTCTGGGGAGGAGAACCGCTTTTAAGACAGGATTTCACCGAAATTTGCAAAGCATCTCACGATGCTGGTTTATATACAAAAATTGCAACTAACGGTTGGTTTTTGGAAGAAAATCCAGGATTTGGTCAATATACGGATTTAATGTTTGTTTCACTTGATGCTGTTGGAAAAGCTCACGATGATATCAGACATATGCCGGGGATTTGCGACAGAGTAATGAGCGGGGTTGAATACCACAAAGTACATTCGCCTAAAATGAGAATATATGTATGCTGCACAGTATCAACCCAAACAAATTTTGAACAAATCAAAGAAGTTGCTCAATATTGTAAAGATGCGGATATATTGTTATACTTTACGGTTAATAAAGCAGCATCAACTCCGGAAGAAGCACAAAATGTCATTGATACAGAACTTGAAAACGAACAGTTATCCGAAATGTTCATAAAAATCAAAGAACTTAAAAAACAAGGATATCCGATAAGAAATTCATACTACTTTATGGATTATATTATTGCGAAGAAAAATTATTATGAATGTCACTGGCCAAGAATTGCCACAGTAATATATTCAAACGGCGATATGCTGCGCTGCTACGACAGAAAACCGTTTATAAGCGTTAAAGACAGACCTTTAAAAGAAGTAATTAAAGATCCTGTATTTATAGAAACTGTAAATAAATGTAAAGATTGTAAATTAGCCTGCGTTGGCAACTATGCCCTTGATGCCTCTGGATTGTGGCGTCTTGAGTGGCCTGCGATTAAATCTTTAATGGAAATTGCTATTACATAAATTAGCAAAAATATTTTTTTTCAAATATTATATCCTTGAAGATATAGTTAATATTTTTAAGGATGAATTGTAATGAGTACACTAAAGCGAATATTTATAGTATTTTTATTATTGGTATTTTTCAATATGCAGGCAGCTATTGCAGTAACAGAACCTGATGCCCTCGGACTGAAAGATGTATTTGAAGATAATCACGAAAGTCTTGCCGAAGCGCACTATGTTGGCGGCAGCCAGATTGAAGAAATGTTTAATTTAAAAGACAGCAGAGTCTCAGGAAATGTTTTACATCAGCAGGGATATGACAAATTCCGTGCTCCGGTTAATTCAACAGGTGCCACAGGTAGATATGACGGCGGATACAGGCTAACTATCGGAGAACAAATTATTATTCAATCATACGGTGATGCAGTTGATATTATGAATATGTCAGGCAGTAATCTTTTGCCTCCGTCATCTCAGACAGTAGTATCATCAAACGGTTCAATCTTTATATCAGGTATCGGTCTTATCAAGGCTGAAAACAGAACAATCAGCGAAGTCGAAAACGAAGCTAACCGTCTTGCACAAAGTAAATACAGAAATATGCACATAAAACTTTCTGTTGCATCAGGCAGTGAGTTTCCAATATTTGTTTACGGTGAAGTAGGCAGACCCGGGAAAGTCCTTATCGGGAATAATTCAACATTGATGGATGCTTTGGGTGCAGCAGGCGGAGTCAAAAAATCAGGTACTTTGAGAAATGTTACATATAATAAAAAGAATGTAGACCTTTATGACACCATATTCTTTGGCAAAAATACAAACATAATGGTAAGACCTAACGATACAATTTTTGTCGGTAAAATAGGCGAAGTCGCCGCATTAAGAAACGGGGTCAAGAATCCGGGGATTTACGAATTTAAACAGGGTGAAACAATATCTGATTTAATCAGATATGCAGGCGGCTTACTTCTGACAACAAGAGAAGAAGATGTTATCGTCGTAGGTTTTGACAAAAATGCAAATCAAAAACTCGCAAGAACTCTCAGTTGGGAAAACGCTCAAAAAACAAAACTTGCAAACGGGGAATCAGTAGAATTTAAAGAAACATATAACAATTATGAAAATACGGTTGCACTGCAAGGTAACATAAAACACCCTGCAACATTTGTATATAAAGAAGGAATGCGTCTTTCTGATATCTTAAAAAGCGAGGATGAATTTCTTGAAGAAACATTTACTCATCAGGCAGTAATTAGAAGAATTTCAGGTGATGGCAACAATGTCGAAATTATTCCGGTATTCTTAAAAGAATTTTTTGCAGGAATGAACGATCCTTTATTGAAAGCAAGAGATGTTGTTACAATTTACAAAAGTACAAGTTCATCATTTGTTGATGTATATGGATGTATAAATACACCTAAACATATGCCTTATATGAATGGAATGACTCTTAATGATGTTTTATCCGATTTAAAATTTATGGAATCGGATATTAAAACAGATGAAAATAAATATGATACTTCAAGAGATGACGGCAATCTTAAAATAAAAGTCGGGACTGAAAATGCAAATAAACTTATTCCGACAGAAAAAGTTGTTGTCGAAATTACAAATCCGGGAAGTCATACTCAGATTTATTATATGTACGATTTGATGATTAATTCCGACAGAATTAAATCAATAAGTATCGCTCCCGAAGCAAAAGTATTTTTCAGAACCCTGCGTGATAACGAAATAATAAAAACCGTTAAAATTTCAGGATTTGTAAAAGAACCCGGAGTATTCACATTTGTCAAAGGCAAGAAACTTACTGATATTATCGAAATGGCAGGAGGTCTTGACGACGATGCAGATTTAAGAGGTATTGTTCTCAAAAGAGAGAAATTAAAAGCTATTCAGACTAATATTGCAGAAAGAAATAATGAAAGAGATATTGAGCTTATTCAAAGTAAAATTGCGAATTATCAAAAACAAAGCTCTGAAGCTCAACAGGCAAAACTTGAAACAATCGAAATGCTAAAAGCAAAACAGGGAAATTTAGGTCATAAATATACGGGACAAATATCATTAAATATTAAAACTACAAATGATTTAAAGAAAATCAGTAAGATTGATAATATTGATATTCAAGACGGAGACGATATCTATATCCCAAGAATTCCAAACCATGTAAGTATAATCGGAGAAGTTTATAACGAACAATCATTTATATACAGAAACGGTTTAACAGCAAGAGGTTACATAAAAGAAGTCGGTGGCTATACGCCTAATGCCAACAGATTCAGATTATATAAAGTCGGAGTAAACGGTAGAGCAGAAAAAATAGGACTAAGTGCAAAAATAGATCCTGGGGATACAATCATTGTTCCAAGACGTATTCCGGGGATGGATTGGATAACCCCGATATCATCCGCACTTCAGGGTTTGAGTTCAATCTTCCTTATGACATTTGCTGTTCATAAGTGGTAAAATACAAAAAGCGCAGAGAATATTCTCTGCGCTTTTTTATGCTAAAATTGCCTTATCGGATATCGGAGTAAATTTGTTTAATGTATAAAATTTTAGATTGCACAACCAGAGACGGAGGTCACAGTAATAACTGGAACTTTTCGGATGAATACGTTTTTAACTTAATTGATACATTAAACCAAAACGGTATATTTTATTATGAAATAGGTTACAGGAACTATTATGAAAGAGAAAACAAAGGTTCTTTTTATTATTGTACCCCTGATTTATTACAAAAATTCTATTCTAAAAAAGGAAATTTAAAACTTGGGATAATGGTTGATACAAAAAGATATAGTGAAACCGATTTTATCTCTGCGGATAATGATTTTTCGGATTTTGTAAGAATAGCAACACATCCTGACAGAATTGAAGATACACTTGATATAGCCGAACGATTAAATAAAAAAAAGTATAACATAATGATACAGCTAATGGATGTTACAAATCTGACTGAATATCATTTCAATATTTTACAGCGCTGGGGAAAGAAAAATATTATAGAAACTCTTTATTTAGCTGATACTTACGGAATAATGCAGCCTGAACAAACAGAAAAATATTTTAATAAACTTAGAGATATCGGATATCCCAATATTAGTTTTCACGCTCATAATAAGGCAGATAAAGCCCTTGAAAATTCACTCAAAGCCATTAATTTAGGTGTATATTCACTTGATGTAACTCAAGACGATACAGGCATAAACGGTGGGAATTTATTATACAAAGATTTATTAGCTGCTCAAATCCTATAATTTATTCAAAACAACCTGATAATATTACTTTTTGTTTGTTATTGCATATTTATTATGCGTTAAATGTCTTGAAGGATGATTCTACGTTTTTGGAAATAACTTTTTTAACAGCATCCATTTCTGTTTGAATAGCGTTTTGTTCAGTGTCGAGTTGTTTCAGTTTAAGCTCTAAATTTTTGTCTTGAGTTTGAATAATTTGTATTTTAGAATTTACGTTTTGAACTTTTTGATCATACACTGATTTATTAAAGTAGTACTGATTCATTGCATTATTATAAGCAACATCATCAGTTTCCGTTGTTGCGGTAAGAGTATATGTTGTTCCTTTGCCGATAACTTCATACGTTGTAATATCTTCTATTACAGGATTTGAATATTGCGGTTCATTGTTCTGCCATTGAAGCATAGCAGCGTTGTAACCATCTTCATCATTCAGAGTAAATGTTTGAATATCATTATCTATTGATAACAATATTGAAACAAGTGTAGAGTAATTGTTAATTCCAAGATTCCCGTTATTATATAAATCAATTGCTTTGTATAAATCAACGCATTTTTGCTCAAGCGTTTTATTTACTACATCACCATTTGTATTTACATAGTAATTACTTAATAATTTCTGTGCATCAGTAGGATTACCTTGAGAGATGTAATAGTCGCTTAAAAGTCTATCTGCTTCAGTCGTATAAGATGTGTGAGGTGCAGTAGTGACTGTATATAATTTATCTCTGCCTTCAGGTACTACTCCCTGTTTGATACTGTTTGATATTTCAAGCATATCCGGAGTTGAACCATCTATTCTGATTTGAGATTCATATACCATACTATACTCAATGTTTACATCGTTAGCTCCATTGGATATACTGCTGGAATAGTGCTTTGGATAAGTACTTGCATTTATACTCCCGTCTGAATTTAGAGTCAAATCCAACATATGAGCCAAAACATGAGCATAACAATCAGAACGCCCCGGCATCATTGCATGTGAACGGCAACCAGCGGAAGCATTTAAATATTTACTATATAGTTCAGGACTTGAATATGAATCCACATAGTCAGTCAATTTTGGCTCCTGACTGCGCCAAAGTTCTGCGGCATTAATTTGTGACGGAGTTCTTGTATCCCCTTGCGTAACATTTGCAGCTATTTCATCATCACTGTATATAGTAATCGTTTGATATCTGCCGGTTGAATCCTGAGTAAGTTTTGCCTGAGTATTTTTAATTTCTCTTGATTCTGTTGTTTCGCCAAAGGTATAATATCTTATACCGCAAAGAGAAGCTCCAGTTTTTTCATTATAATCCACATTTTGGAGTTCTTTTAAGCTGTATAACATTGCTTCATAAGAACCGGTTGAAGAATTTCTTTGATATTTTACCAACCAGTCATTATTTGCATATTTTTCCGATGCCAATTTAACATATTGCTGTTCGACCGCCAGCTTTTCTTGTCTTTCTTTTTCTGACATCGCTACCACTACTTCGTAAGGAATACCTGCTTTTGTGAATTTATCAATAGAGTAATCATTATTTCCTGCTTCTTGTAATTCTACAATACCAACATTATATTTATTATCAGTCTTTGTAACGACAGAAGTTCCGCCCACAACCATATTTTGTGACGGAATTTCCTGAGTATAATTAAGCATATAAAGCCCTGTTTTAGCCGTATTTTTTGTGGCTACAAGGGAGGTGATGGTATTTTTTGCATTGCCATCACCAAAAGTATAAGTAATTTTTGTATAGTCCGCTGTTGATGGCGGAATCGGAACTGCCATTGATGTCAGTTGGCTATAATAGTTGGACGATTCGTTTGACAATGCGGTACGTTGCTGGTTAATTTGTTGCCCTTCGTACTCAACATTGGTCTTGCGAGCAGTCAAACTCAGAAATCTGGCTTGTGAAGCTGACATTCCCATGATTTAAGCAGTCCTTTCCTATATGATTTACTCTATTATGTTGTGTCGGTACATGACGGCATAAACTTTATAATATTTCTGTAATTTGTTACATATTGTAATATTATTTAAGTAACAATCCGTCAATTATTGTTATAAAATATTTTAATATTTCATTTTTTTTGTATAATATAGGCATATAATAAAAGAAATAAGGAGTTTCTAATATGCCAAAAGAAAATATTGTTTATAATACAGATAATTATGATGATGAGATGCTTGATATCAGCTTCAAAAAAATATGGAAAACCATATTATCAAGGAAGTCATTGGTAATAAAGGTCTTTTGTTCTGTATTGTGCTTTTTTATATTGCTTACATTTATATTGCCCAAAAAATATACGGTAACAGCTAATTTATACATAAATAAATCAAACAACTCAAATATGATGGAATATAACCCGTTTATGTTTGATGATAATAGTAGCGGATTAATGGCATCAATGGGTGCGGATAAAGCTATTAATAACGAAGTGGAACTGATGACATCCGCACTTGTTTTGGACAAAGTAATAAGAGAGAATAAAATTGTTTATAAGAAAAAATATGGAATAATTCCCAATAAAAAAGAAGGTGAATTTTTATCAGCAAAAGCTTTTTATAATAATGGAAAAATCTTAAAAATAGAAAATATAAAAAATTCTAATGTAATTACAATAGAATATAAATCAAAAAATCAAAAACTTGCATACGGTGTTGTTTCATCTTTAATAAAAAATTATATTAATTTACACAAAGAAATAAATATTGAAAAATCAATAGCTGATAAAAAAATATTAGAAGCTGAATACATAAAAGCTAAGGAAAACTTAGATAGAAGATTAAGACAATCAAGAGGTTTACCTTCTCAAGTTATTTCAGGAGTCGGAAATCTGAGTGCCCTGAGTGCATTTTCAAAAGTTGCATCAGGTGCGATGGGAAATATACAGGGGCAATATGTAGCAAATGAACGTTCACAAATTGCAATCAATGAAGAAAAACAAAAAGTGGCTCAACTTGCAGCTAAATTAGAGTGGGCAAATATGGTTAATCAAATGGCAAGTTCTTCTAAAGTTTTAGTTTTGGAAGAACCTAAAAAATTAAGAGATTTTGAAAATTCCTCTCCTAATTTGCTTATTAACATAATTTTGGGTATTATTTTTGGCGGCTTGTCATCAATAATTGCATTGGTATATTCAGAAGTGTCAGATAAAAAATTATCATACTCTATGCTTACCAATGATATAATTTACGATGGGGAAAAGAATATAGAACAAATCAAGCTAAAAATTTTCAGCTATAATCCTTGTAAAGTTTTAATAATTTCTTTAACAAAATTTTCGGAAGAATTTGCAAAAGAATTAAAAGAATTGACAAATACAACAATTATAATCCCTGAAATTTCAGATACGTTTATAAAAAAGATTGCAGCATCGGATAAAGTTGTTCTTTGCTCTAAAGTATTTGAAACTGATGCCGAACAATATAAGATTGTGAAAGATATTTTAAAAAATCAGAAAAAAGATATAATTTTTGATATAGTTTTATAAATAACTATAAACTTAACAATATGTTATATTGTATTTGAAATGTAACGTATTTGTGATATCTATAAACTTGTAGGTGCCGAAATGAAAAGTTTATCTAAATCAACAACTATCATGTTTTTATTTGACTTTGTCATATTGTGTTTATCCACATATATATGGGCAAATTTCTTTGATTATACTCCAAAAGCGATTACATTTTTGTGTATACTTGTTGTTTTCGTCGGACTCGGGGTTCTTTATTTAAAAGGGAATTACAAAATAAGAGAGTTTAATATTAACATTAAAAATACATACCTTCTTTTTGAAGGTGTTGTAATGACTCATGTATTCCCGGCATTATACTTGTTGTTTTTTGCAAAATCTTTAACAGATACATCAGAATTCATTATAATAAATACATTTACAATATTTGTTCTTTTAAGATTATATCGTGCGTTTTATCATTTATATTTGTTTAATATTAAAAAAGACAAAAATATTCTCATTCTTGGCGTTGATGAAAGAGCAAAAATTATTGCCGATGAAATTCAGGCAAAATTTGCGCTTAGAATGAAAGTTGCAGGCTTTGTTCAGTGTAATGAGAACGAAGAAGATTTTATTCCTGATTCTAAACTCCCCGTTTACAAAAAGCTGTCAAGTCTTGAACAAATAATTGAAATGAATGATATTGATATAGTTGTAATTGCCCAGCCAACAGAATTGATTGTTACAATTCCAAAAGATGTTTCCATCTATAAAATGCCTGATTTTTATGAAAAAGTCACAGGTAAATATTATATTGATGAAAAAACAATTACTGAATTATATTTTCAATATGCAACTCATCGCTCATTTGCATACGATTTTTGTAAAAGAGTGTATGATATTATCGCAGCTTCAATAATTCTTATTGTAACACTTCCTATTACAGGTTTTACTGCGCTGAGAATTTGGTTTACCGATCACGAAAATCCTATATATACCCAAACTCGTGTCGGTATTGACGGAAAAGAATTCAAATGTTATAAACTCCGTACAATGTGGGCAAATAATTATGTGCCTAAAAATCTTAAAAAAGGCGGATATGCACAAAATCAGGAGGTTGATGACAGGGTAATTCCGTGGTGCAAATTTGTCAGAAAAGCTCGTTTTGATGAAATACCTCAGATGATAAACATTCTAAAAGGTGAAATGTCAATAGTAGGACCAAGGGCCGAATGGGACGAAGTTGTAAATATATACAAAGAACAAATCCCTTATTACAAATGCAGAATGTGGGTAAAAACAGGTTGGACAGGATGGGCTCAGATTAATCAGGGACATTTATTTTCCGTTGATGATGAAATAGGAAAACTTACTTACGATTTATATTATATTAAAAACCGAAATATATTATGGGAAATCAGTATTCTCATAAAAGCAGTATTTATGGCATTAGGAGGTCGTCATGACTAAAAATACGGTTCTTGTAACAGGCGGAGCAGGTTTTATAGGAAAACATACCGTAAAAGCTCTTTTGAATAAAGATTTTGATGTAATTGTCCTTGACAAAAAGAAATGCCCGGACGATTTGATGTATTGTAAATATTATCAAATGGATGTAACATCAGAAGATTTAGAAAATGTATTTAAGGAAAATAAAATTGATTATGTAATACATTTAGCCGCACTCCCATCAGTTGCAGGTTCAATAAGAATGCCTTTAGTTGATTGCAAAGACAACTATCAGGCAACCGTAAATATTTGTACCGTAAGTAAAAAATACGGGATTAAAAAGATTGTATTTTCATCTACTGCCGCTGTATATGCTAATCCGCAATATTTGCCCGTGGATGAAAAGCATCCTACGTCATATCTTTCGCCTTATGCAATAACAAAAAATGCCTCAGAGAACTTTATTAAATATTGCGGTTTAGATTATGTTATTTTCAGATATGCAAATGTATATGGTGTTGGGCAGGATGCTTTTGGAGAAGCAGGTGTTGTTGCAAAGTTCTTTGACTTAATGACTCAGGGAAAACCTGTTCAAATTCATGGAAACGGGAAGCAATACAGGGATTTTATCTACGTTGAAGATGTTGCAAAAGCAAATGTATTAGCTCTTACTACTGATGTAGACGGTGAAATAATAAATGTTTCCACAAATTCAAGAACTTCAATCAATGATTTATTTGAAGTATTAAAAGAAGAACTGGATTATAAACTTGAACCTGTTTATACTCAGCCCAGAGAAGGCGATATAGAAAAATCAATATTAAATAATGAAAAATTAATTTCAATGTTCCATTTTGTTCCATCAATTGATATAAAAACCGGAATTAGAGAAATGGTCAGGAATAACATAAATTCATGTGTGCTCGGAGACAGTCATGAATGACAAAAAGATAAAAATTACTCATGTTACAAGATTTGCTAAACCTCATAAAGGCGGAATTGAGTCATTTATAGAAATGTTTAATTACTGTGTAAGAGGTACAAATTCTGAAATTGAGGTTTTGAACAATAATAATGATGAACCTTCATCAAAAGATGAGAATGGAGTATTTTATAACAGAGCAAAATATTTATTTGATTTTGCTGCAAATTCTATTTCTCCTGAATATATATATAAATTGTCAAAAATAAAGACTGACATAATTATATATCATATGCCTTGTATTTTTGCTGTTATCGCTCATTTTATCGCAAGACCTAAATATAAGAGAATGATTATTTGTTATCATTCCGATATTATCGGATATGACAAAATAATGAAACCGTTTTGGTCAATATATAACAGTTTTTTAAAACAAGCTGATATTATTCATGTGCAATCTCCGCAAATGCTGGAAAATTCTATGGCAAAAGAATATAAAGATAAAGATATAATGATACCATATTTAATAAGTTCAGCGGTAAAATACAACAATGATAATGTAACAAGAATAAGAAATTTGGCTCAAGGTAAAAAGATAATTTTTGCACTGGGCAGACATGTAAAATATAAAGGTTTCAAATATCTGATCGAAGCAATGAAAAATGTCGAAAATGCGTTGTTAATACTTGGAGGAAATGGACCATTAACAGATGAATTCAAATTATTTATTTTGGAAAATAATTTATCTGAAAAAATATTATTGACAGGTAAAATTCCGGAAGAAGAATTAGAAGATTATTACGAAGCATGTGATATTTTTGCTTTGCCTTCTATACTACCGTCAGAAACCTTTGCTGTTGTTCAATTAGAAGCAATGAAACACTCAAAACCGGTAATTAACACTTTTTTAAATACGGGTGTCAATTATGTTTCTATTGACAAAGAAACAGGCTTAACGGTAGAGCCTGAAGATGCCGAACAATTAACTAATGCAATAAATGAACTTTTAGGTAATGACCAACTGCGTCTTGAATATGGCAAAAACGCAAGAAAAAGGGTTGAAGAATTATTTGATATTGAAAAAGTAAAAAAACAATATCAAAAATTTTTTGGAGAGGTTAATGTATAGCAAAAGAATTTTGATAGACTTTAGACATATTGATAAAAAAAACGGTTTTTCAACCTATCTTATAATGATATTAAAGGCGATTGATTCAGTTGATAGAGAGTTTTTTTTACTTGTTAATGAAAACGATTTTGATTTTGATGAATATATTAAAACAAATAAAAATGTCAAATTTATAAAAGCCAAATCAAAGCCTTTTTCTTTTTCTCAAAATTATGAAATACCATTATTAATCAAAAGAAATAAGATTGATTTATACCATGCAATAAATTATGATATTCCATTATTTATGTTTTTAGCTCCAAAATGTAAGTTAATTGCAACTATCCACGACTTAATACCTATTGTTAATAAAAATATACACAAACGGAGTATAATCAAAAATATTTATTTTGAAATAATGTTTAGATTATGTTCTTTCTTATCAGACAGAATATTAACTGTTTCAGAATATTCAAAAAATGACATAGTGAAATATCTAAAAGTAAATCCAAATAAAGTAACCGCATTTCACTGCTCTTTCAGAGGAAAAGAAATCCCCGAAAAAACTGATTTTACCCTGCACAAGCCATTACGGGTATTTTTTATAGGAAACAACTTTGAGCATAAAAATATCCTTGCAGGTATAGAAGCAGCAGAAATTTTAAAAAACAAAAACATTGGTATTGTATTTAACATAGCTGGACAGAGAACTCAATATACAGATGAATTGGAAAATTATATTAAAGAACACAATCTTGAAGAAACTGTAAATATTTCAGGAAAAATATCAGAAGCCGCAGTAGATGAATTGTTTAAAACATCAGATGTATTTTTATTTCCATCTCTTGCTGAAGGTTTTGGTTCTCCGCTTTTAGAAGCAATGAACTACGGGTTACCGATTGTTTCATCAAATAAAACCGTTATGCCTGAGGTTATCGGAGATGCAGGGATTTTGACAGAACCGCATCCTGAAAATATTGCAGAAAAAATTGAATTTATTATACATAATCCGCAGGTTGTATCAAATCTTGCTCAAAAGGGTTATGAAAGAATGCAGTCATTCTCTCAGGAAAAATTCAATAAAAACATACTTTCGGTTTATACTGAGGTAAGTAATGGATAAGATTAGTTTGAACAATTTAATAAAAATATTAATTGCGATTAATGCGATTTGTATTCCCATACAGGCTTCGATAATGTATGCCCTAAAACTCCCTTCTTTGTTTCAGCTAATCTATGTTTTTATAATTATTTCTGCGGGTGTTTGTATATTTATTCCTTATAAAAAGATTATAAAGTCGATTGATAAGACTTTTGTAATTCTGTTTTGTTTACTAATACTTGTTAATATAATATCTATTTGCATAAATTATGATTCTGTCATAAATTATGGCTTAAATTTCAAGTATTATGTCAAGAATTACTCTCTATTTTGGGATTCTCCGGAAGTAAGAATGTTTAATTGGGGGATATTAAGACCTATAATATTTTTTGCATATATTTGTATATTATTTATATTTTTAAATACGAAAGATGGAATCAAAATACATTTAAAAAGTCTGTTATATTTAACTTTTTTAACTGTGCTTTATTCTACTTATCAATTTTTCGCATTCAAATTCGGGCTTCCTTTCGGTGCTATATTTTCCGGTCATGATGGGGAAGAAATAACACTATTTGGAATGAGGCGACTTGAAGGTATATTTTTTGAACCGGGGCCTCAAGCATCTTTTCTAACAATAATTGTTCCTATTTTGCTATATCAGTTGTATGAAACTGATTCATCAAAGATTTTAATTAAAAAGCGTTATGGTATATTTTTGTTTATTTTATCTGTAATTATTTATTTACTTACTTTATCCCCGATAGCATTTATTGCAATAATTCTACTTTTTATATCTCAAATTTATTTAAACAGGCACAAAATAATTCTAACTCTGAATAAAAACCTGAAGAAAGCATTTTTGGCTTTATTATCAATTTCTATTTTTATCTTCAGCTTTATTATTTTTATAAATCTCGGGACGGAAAATTCATCTCATAGCAATATATTAGGGTATATTGAATCAAAGATTGTCATATCAATGTCAGATACAAGCGGGTATAATGAATATTCCCATCCTGATTCACGTTCATTAAGAAATCAGGCGGGGATGACAATGTTTGAAAATAACCCTATTTTTGGAGTCGCCCCCGGGGGTGCAATTACTCATTATGCGAGACTTACACCTTTTACCAGAACTGGAACGTTTATTTTAGACACACAAACTCTGCTAAATACATATATCAGATTCATGGCTGAAGTCGGAATTGTAGGGTTTATAATATTTCTAATAATTGTTTATTATCCTGTTTTTCAATTTATAAAAAATAGAAAGTTAATCGAATTTTCAAGTGAAAAAAATTTAATTTACGGATTGCTTTTTAGTTATATTTTTCATATTGTTTTAACATACCAAGCAAATCCGTATTTCTGGATGGCCTTGAACTGGATGATCTATGTACCGCTTGTTATTTTAACCAAAAAACAAAGATTAATACAAAATAATATTGGAGTTCTAAATGAAAAAAGTATGGATTAATTCTTCATTTATTTTAAATAAAAAAACGGGGGTAGGTGCATATTTATTAACTTTTTTAAAAGCTTTAGATAAATTGCACATTGATTATGAATTGCAAAGTTTGAATTTGCCGTCTAATATAAAATATAAATATTTTTGGGAAAAATTATGGTTTAATTCAGTATTTTTTGTAAAAACACTCCTTTTAAAACCTGATATAATTATATTCCCGTCTTTTTCAATGCCCGTTTTAAAAAGAAAAAAAACAAAATATATAACGGTAATTCATGATTTATGCTCTTACAGATTAGGAGAAATGACAAAGCTTTCTCAATGGGCAATGCATGATGCAATAAAAAATACTCTGAAAAAAGCAGACAAAATAGTTACAGTATCGGAAACCGTTAAGAATGAATTAATAGCTAAATTTAATGTTAATCCCGATAGGATAAATGTTGTGCATAATGCGATTGCGGATTATTTTATTGACTTTCAAAATAAACCTGAAGTTCTTGAAAAATACGGACTTGAAGATAGAAAATATATCTTATCTGTTGCAACAATGAACAAAAGAAAAAATATTCCTGAACTTATTAAAGCATTTGAAAATATTTCTGACAAATATCCTGATGCAAAACTTGTTCTTGTGGGTGGAATGGGAAATGAAAATCAAGCAAAACTGACAAAACATCCGAATATTATTTTTACAGGATACATTAAAGATGAAGAAATTCCTGTTCTTTATAAACATGCGCTGATGTATATTTTCCCGTCTGTGTATGAGGGTTTTGGGACTCCTATTATGGAAGCTCAATATTCAGGGACACCTCTTTTATGTTCTGATATTCCGGTGTTTAGAGAAGTTGCAGGAGATGGTGCGGAATTTTGCCAATCCAATGCAAGTTCCATAGCTGAAAAAATAGAATATTTAATAAACCATTCCGAACATAGAGAAGAACTTATAAAGCTAGGATATGAAAATGTTAAACGATTTGACATTAAGCATATAAGTGAACAATTAATTGATGTAAAAAATAACAAGGAGTTAGTAAATGAAAGATGTGAAAATTCCCGAAACTCGCTTGGTTGTAGGGGGGGGAGGAAGGTCCTCCTTATAAACAATTGCTTTTGCTCATTGGGTGGGGCAGAAGTAATTGCATATCATACATATAAAATATTGCGACAACATGGATATGATGCCTATTTTTGGGCAACAGACAAGCAGCCTTATTTTGAGAATGATTACCCGTATACAAATTATTTTACAAAATATAATGGTGGTTTCTTAAACTATATAAAAAATCCAATAAAATATTATTACAATATACAAGCTAAAAACGATTTAAAAAAATTTTTAAAAGAAGTAAAACCTGATATTATACATTTGCATAACATATTTGGAATGTCTTATTCGATACTAGAATGCTGTAAAGATATTCCAACAGTGATGACAATTCATGATGCAGGCTTTGTTTGCCCCGGATTAAAATTACTAAAGAATAACAAAACTCTTTGTAACGAAATGCTATGCAAAAAATTTAAATATTTTAATTGCGTGAAGAATAAATGTTTTAACAACTCATTAGAAGCATCTATAAGACATTCAGTTCTTCTTTCGGTAAATCATAAAAAAACTAAGTATATTGATAAATATATTACACCATCTAACAGTTTAAAAGAGCTAATATTGAAAGCTGAAGTTGGTTTAACAAAGGAAAATATTCATGTTATACCAAATTGTTTAACTGACAAAGAAATAAGTGTAACTCCAAATTACAAAAATAAAGGCTATTTTTTGTATGTCGGGAGATTAACCGAAGAAAAAGGGGTTCAATATATTCTCGATGCTCTAAAACAATTGCCCAAGGACATAAATTTACACATTGCGGGTTCAGGGGAATTTGAAACTTTTTTAAAGCAACAAGCAAAAAATAATAATTTAACAAATGTTTCTTTTCTTGGTTATATGAATAAAGAGCAATTATCCGAAGAATATAGCCACTGTATAGCAACAATCGTACCGAGTAAATGGTTTGAAATTTTTGGTTTGACAAATATAGAGTCTTTCATTTATGGAAAACCTGTAATTGCAAGTAATATCGGTGGAATTCCAGAAATCGTAGAAAATAATAAAACTGGTTTACTGTTTGAGCCTCAAAACATTCAACAGCTAAAAGAATGTATATTAAAGTATAAAAATAATCCCGATTTAGTAATTGAACATGGGGAAAATGCATATAATAAAGCTTTGAACGATTATAACCAAGATAAATATTATGAAAAACTAATAAAAGTATATGAAGAAACAATAAATAGTGTGTAAAACGTTTATATTCCAATAAAAACACCGAACAGGTATCCGAGATAATAAAATAGGAATCTTTCAGCTATTTTATCATATCATCTATTTTTTCTTTGCATTTTGCCAATAAATATATAGTTCTTTTGTATAAATTTTTAATTCTTCTTTTAATTGAAATAGAGGATTGCTTTTTCCGTATGTCTTTTATTTTAATGCTTTCATCAAAGAACAAGCGAATTACCTGAATTTTTGTATTCCCTTGAGTATTGTATAAATTTTTGCATTTCTCTTGGCCGCATATAACAAAATTCTTATCCCCAAAAAGAATAATTTGTTCATCTTGTAAAAATTCTTTTGTTCTCTCTCCTTTATTTGCTTTAATCTTTTTCAACGGGACATATTTGTTACTGATATCATTTACAAGTAAATCATCTAAATACATTTCATCTGTTTGTACTTTTTGTAATTTATGCAAAAAAGCAGAAATTTCAACAAGGTTTTTCGGATTTATATTATAGCTATTAAAACCAGCAACCGGCACTAATTCATTTATAACATCATTCATACAAGAGGTCAGTTTTTCAAATTCCGCTGTTGTTAAATCCAAACGGATATTTTGGTAGTGAATATGAATTGCCTCTCCGATATTATCTTCAATTTTTATTTCATATTTTTCATCTGTTGCCAGAGTGATTACACCCGGATTACTCATTATATATTCTCCTTTTTTAATATTCCTTAAATGTCAAATAATTATTCACTATTTGGTCATAATTATTATTTTCAATTTGTGCTATTAAAGAATCCGTATATTTAAAGAAAATTTTTGATAATTTAAGTTTTACGGATTCATTTTTGAGCAAATTTTTTCTTTGTTCAATTTCCGTAATATATTTAGAATTGAATTCTTTTTTATCAAAAACAGACCTTGTTATCAGGTAAACAATTTGGCTTTCATTATCCATAATCCACCAATTATTTTCCTCATCAAAAATCTTATTTATCCAAATATTTTCATTTATATAATTATCCAAAGGAATCCAAACTTTTGGCATCAAAGATTTACAACATAATTTAAAGCATACATCTATATATAATGTAAATTGATTATTATTCAGTTTCCAAAATTGAGATTCCGGCAATTTATATACAAAGTTCCACCCGACTTTTTTTCCGTATGGATGTATCCTTTTTTTATAATTATGAGATCTCATAAATTTTTCAAATTCTTTGATTTGGTTTTCTTTTACCAAAATATCAATATCTTTTCCATCCTGTAATTGGTTTGGGAGTTCATCTGCAATATTCTTAATCAATACATAATCAATACCGGAAGAATTCAATTGAGTAAAAAAATCCTTTATTTCCTGAGCTGGAATATAGTTCATCTTATTTCCCTTTCTTCAGTGTTTCAAAATTTTTCTTTGCCAATAGAACTGTTGATGCAATTTGTATAAAATCACTATCTCGAAATTCCATTCTGAATTTATCATTTTGAATATGAATGTCATATTTATGTTTTAAATTTACGCTATGATTTAACTCAATCAGCAAATCTGCACCACCGATATTTATTTTGCTTAAATCTTTTATTTTTTCACCCATTATTACATTCTCCTTATTAATTAAAATTAAAAATAATAAATTTTGAACACCGAAATTTCATAATCGTCACCATATTTGTTTAATAAATATGAAGCCCTATGCTGTCCGTCAATGATTCCATTATTTTTATTCACGCAAATCGGGTTTGTAGAGTCATAACCTGTTTCATCCAAAGATTTAATTAAATTCTCAAACTTTTCGACAGAGTGGCTATCATCAGTTTGTTCATTTGATATCTCATTATATTCAATATACGATTGTTTATCCTCAGAGCTAAAGTATTGAAAAACAGGAGACTGACACAATGGTAAAGTTTGCCATTGTCCATCTTTAAAAATGATACATTTTAAGTCTTTTAACTTTATTTTTTCTAATTTGCAGGAAAAGATTCCTAATTTTAATAATAAATTGTCATACCAGTCTTTATCAAATTTTATATTTGGATATTTTCGCTCAAAATATGTTATACTTTTGGTGATTTTTAATGAAAGCAAAATTTTTTTTATAATCTGTTTTAAAAATCTTAAAAACGTCTTCATTTTATTTTCCTTTGCTTTAGTATAATGATTATATCATGAACATGTATTAATTATTGTAGTCGTGATATAATCAGAATATGACTAATTTGATAACTTTATTTAAAAATATATTAAGTTCTCAATTATATACAATATCTTTATATAGCAGACAATTAGCCGGAACATTTGTATTGTTGTTTATTGCACGTTTTTTATCTGTATATGATTATGGTCTATTTTCCAGTTATAAATCAATTGCAAGTTTTTTACTTATCTTTGCGAATTTAGGTTATAACGAGTATATTCTTGTTTCAAGTAAAAATGTAGTTAGAGATGTTCAGCTTAAAATAGGTTTTTTTATCATTAATGCTTTGGGAACAGTTTTGATTATAATGTTTCTTTCTGCTTTCACTCCGTTAGAATCTTATTTAATATTTATATTAGTTTTGTGGCGATCATTTTTTGATAATATATTTTTTCTTATCATGCTGCCTTATTTTCAGGCTACCAGAAAATTTAATATTATAAGTTATGTCAATATCTTTTACACAATTGTCACTATATTAATTGCTATATCTTGTTATTTATTAAAGAGTTCACTTATAACTTTTCTTGTATTATGCATAATACTTGGAATAATTAATTTTGTTCAAGTAACGTATTATACAAGGGTTAATTACTTATTATCCTTATTAAATTTAAAAAGAATATTTAATAAGATTGATAAATCAATATTTGCTTATGCGGGAAGTGTGGTGTGTTCATATTTATATATGCAAATTCCGTCGCTTTATATTTCTACTTTTGTAGATAAGGAATCTGCTGCACTGTTCTTTGCTGCCTTTACAGTCGGAGTTATTATGAATTTATTAAACACAGCTCAATCACAGCAAATAATTCCGGAAATGATTAATGCTTCTGTCGAGAAAATTAACAAAATTATGAGATATAACTTAAAATTTTTATTATCTATCGATTTGATTTTATTAATCTTATTTATAATTTTTGGAAAACTTATACTAGTGCTGTTATATGGGAAAACATTTTACACTAATGCATATTTCTTGTTGCTGATTATTGCAATTACTAATTTTTCCAGTGCATTTATTGCTATATACGGTTCATATATAACAGCAAGCGGTAACCAGAAGATAAAAATTAAAATGCAGGTTGAAGCAATAATTATTTCTCTGATAGTTCTGGTACTGCTTCATAAATATGGAATATATGCAGCCACGCTGGCTTATTTTCTGTCAGCATCTCATATCGGTATCAGATACTATTTCAAAACTAAACAATTATTAGCTTTAAAAAGTAAATAAGTTAATTGAAATATTTACTTGAACATTATTATTTTAAAGTCCAGCTTTCGGCACCAAGGTTTGTAAAGCGGAAACGTCTGAATTCTCCGCCTAATTTGTGCAATTCATCTATAACTTCATATCTTGAATTGTCAGGGCAATAGATCATAAAAAATCCGCCGCCGCCTGCTCCTGATATCTTGCCGCCTGATGCGCCCGATTTGATTGCAGTTTCATAAATATTATCAATAACAGGGTTTGAGATAGATGAGGACATTTGCTTTTTGAAATTCCAACCGTCATTTAACAATTCGCCCATTTTGTATAATTGTCCCGTTAATAGAGCTTCTTTCATATCATAAGAATGCTGTTTTAATTTATGCATGGCTTCAATAGCTTTTTCATTCTTATTTTTTGCATTTTCAGCCTGACTTTTAATAATTTCGGCAGACAATCTGCTTGTTCCCGTATAATAAAGCAAAACGTTAAATTCAAGCTCGTTTTGATATTCTTTTTTTATTCTGAGCGGATTTACAAGAACTTTTGAACCGTTAAATTCCATAAAATTAAATCCGCCAAAAGCAGCAGCATATTGATCTTGTCTGCCGCCCGCCATTTTCAAATCTTCTCTTTCTATACTCCATGCAAGATTAGCCAAATCATATTCCCCTAACGGTAAATTTTGCCATTCCTGAAAAGCCTTTAAAATAGCAACAACAAGCGTTGAACTAGAGCCCAAACCGCTGCCTGCCGGTGCATCAACATAAGTTGTTAATGTAAAAGATAAAGGTTTTTTTACAAAATCTTTTACTACACGATTGTAAACACCTTTAAGCAAATCAAATTTGCCGTCAATTTCTAAAAATTCTTCAGTCTTAAAAACATCTCTTTCAAGTCTGTCGGCACATCTGAATTCTATCTTTCCGTCATTTCTGGGTTCAATTGTAGCATACGCATACATTGTAATGCAGGCATTCAAGACGCATCCGCCATAAATATCGCAATACGGACTAACATCTGTTCCGCCGCCTGCCAAACCTATTCTCAAAGGTGCTTTTGCTCGTATTATCATTATTTTGTTCCTTTCTATTGTAATTGATTGGATTCTTCACCACTTCGTAGGCTCAGAATGACTTTCTCGTTTATTATCCAAATATTGCTTCTTCAACCAATGCACAAATTATGTGACCTATCATAATATGGGATTCCTGAATAGTCGGAGTTTTTGATGACGGAACGTGGATGATATAATCACACAATCCGTCCATTTTACATTCTTTTTTACCTACAAACCCAACAGTCGTAACTCCTTTGTTTTTTGCTTCTTCAAGAGCGTTTATGATATTTTTTGAATTCCCTGAAGTCGAAATTGCTATAAACACATCTCCCTCTTTGGCATTTGCCTGAACTTGTCTTGAAAATGATTTTTCATATCCGTAATCGTTGCCTATTGCTGTTAGAATAGATGTATCGGTTGTAAGTGCAAATGCACTCAATCCGGGTCTGTCAAAGAAAAATCTTGAAACGAGTTCCCCTGCTATGTGTTGCGCATCTCCCGCAGAACCGCCGTTCCCCGCAGTTAGTACTTTTTTATCGTTTTTATAAGCTTCTACTATTTTATCAGCAATTTTTTGTATTGTAGATAAAATTTTTTCATTGTTTAATATTGCATTTTTTGCATCAATTGAGTCTTGAATGTATGCTTTTATATCCATTGTTTTCTCCTTATTTTAAGATATTACACTTAAGATACGGTAATTTTATATTATCAATATCTTTATTATCTCCGAGCATTTCGGAATTTTTTAAATTTATTTTTAATTTTTCACAGGCTGATAAAATCATCCCGGGATTCGGTTTCCTTAATATTGTATCATAAGCATAATCTTTGATTACACCGTCTTTATGATACGGACAGAATTCTATATCATCAAAAATAATATCTTTTGATTTGTAAAACTCTTTTATACCTTCAAAACCTTCTTTCATACCGTCAAATGTAAATTTGTTTTTTGCAATTCCCGCCTGATTTGTAACCATTACAATATGGTAATTTTTCTCTGCATAAGATTTTACTATATCTACGGTAGAGTCAATTATTTCAAAATCCTTACCATGAGGATATTCCGTATTAACAATAAGAGTACCGTCTTTATCAACGAACAAAGCAGGCTTTGACTCTTTAGATATCCAATTCGGTATCAAATCCTGTGCCCTGTAATAATCCTCAGGTATACCTATGTCAATAAAGCAGCCGCCCATCGGTAATCCGTATAATTCATTTCCTAATTTTGGGAATATCTCAGTTTCCAATGAAATAAATTCGCCATTAAATTTTTGCGCATAGGATTTCAGTGCTTTTTTATGAATATAATAAATCCCGCCATTTATATATCCGTCAATTCTGTTTTCAGGCAAACTGCCTTTTTCAACAAATGATTTAATTACAAAATTATCATCAATATCAACAAAGCCGTATCTTTCGATATTATTCGTATATCTTAAAGCCAGTGTGACGGGTTTATCTTTCCCGAAATCTTCCAACAGGGAGTAATCTATATCAAAAAATGTATCTCCGTTTATAACAAAAAATTCATCCTGAAGATTACCGTAAGCATTGAGTATAGCCCCACCCGTACCAAGAGCTGTTTCTTCTTTTACAAAAACAGTATTATCCAAATCCTTAAAGTAATCTTCTATAAACTCCGATTTATAGCCCGTTAAAAATACAAAACTGTCAAAACCGTAAGTCTTCAAAGCCTTTACAATATAATCCAAAAAAGGAACATCTTTAATCGGTGCCATAGGTTTTGGCACATCAGAAACAATGTGTGAAAGTCTTGTTCCAAAACCGCCTGATAAAATAACCGCTTGTCTTTTCATAAATACTCCTGTATGCAGATTTATCATATCATAAAAATCAAAATTTTTTAACAGAAATAAAATGTTTATATTATAATAAATTTATCGTAAAAAATTAATACAAGGAGTAATAATGAGAGTAGAAAAACAATCAACCGTATGGCAATCAAACTCAATGGGGTCATTTGACGGTTTTAAACTAAAATTCAATAACTTTATAATAGATCAGACAATAAATTATCTTGGTCATAACTTTAGAAAAGAAAAACTTATAAATCTTGCAAAGATTTTTGAAAAAATAGCTGGTTCAAAAGGCGGAATAAACCACGCAAAAAGAATGCAGTGGCTTTTTGAATCTGAACACGCTCATCTTTTCTGGTGGAAACGTATTTTAACAGAACTCCATCCAAATTGCCGTAATAAATGGATTAAGAATTTCTTTGTAAACGGCTACTACGGGGACAACTTGAGAAAACGTTCGGAATTTAACGATAAAAACGGTTTTTTCCCTCCTACGGTTCTTTTAGCAAGCATTACAAAAAGATGTAATTTCAATTGCAAAGGCTGTTGGGCTCACGAATATGATGTAAAAGATGATTTAACAAAAGATAAATGGAGAGAAATATTTACCGAAGCCCGTGATGTTATGGGTATTCACATATTCCCTATCGTAGGCGGAGAGCCTTTTGCAAGAAAAGAATTTTTGGAATTGTGTGAAGAATTTAGCGATTGCACATTTATTACTTTCACAAACGGTTCGCTTATCACGGAAAAAACGGTTAAAGAACTTCAAAGACTCGGGAATGTTCAGCCAATGTTTTCTCTCGGCGGTTTAAAAGACAATACTGATGCCGTCAGAGGTGAAGGCTGTTTTGATATGGTTATGGAAAAGATGGATATGCTCAAAAAAGCGGGAATTTTCTTTGGTGCATCCATAACAGCTACAAGCCAAAACTGTGACGAAGTTACATCTGATGAATTTATGCAGATACTTTCTAATAAAGGATGTCTTTGGACTTGGTTTTTCCATTATGTCCCTGTCGGGGATAATCCGGATGTCAGTATGACTCCTAACGCACAGCAAAGACGACAAATTCTCAAAGCCGTTTATAATGCAAGAAATACTCTTCCAATGATGACGGTTGATTTCTGGGGTGACGGACCTGAAATGATGGGATGTATTGCGGGCGGTCGTCAATATGTTCACGTTAATCCAAGAGGTGATGTAGAACCTTGTACTTTTGTTCACCTTGCTACTCATAACCTTAAAGACTGCACTTTAACCGAAGCGCTTGCTTCACCGTTTATGAGAGCTATCAGAGATGGTATTCCTTATGAAGACGGTAATATGCTTCGCCCTTGTATGATTGTAGACAGACCTGATGTTTTGAGAAAATACTATGAAGAATTTAAACCGTATGAAACTCATAAAGGGGCTGCCGATTACCTTACCAATCCGCAGATAAAATCCGAAATTGATAAATATTCATCAGAAGTTAAAGAAATTTTGGATAAAGATTGGAGAGAAAATCTCTGGATGACCATATTCCCACTTGAAGGCGAATATTACATTGACAGAGATAATTTCTGCTCAACCGAAAAGCCTCAGCATTCTTGTGACGGTCAGTGCGCAGGATGCGGATGCCACTAGGGGCAAATTATATGAAGAAATATATAATAGCACTGATAATACTGTTTATAATATACGCAATTGTTGTAAATACCTGCCCTGCTGTTACACAATGGGACAGAAGTATAATTATGGCTTTGCAGGAGCAGCTTAAAGATATTCCTTTATGGATACCTGCACTTATGGATACCGAGCTTTATGCAAGCCTTTTGGTAATCCCTTTAATAATCGGTCTTGTATATTTTTTCAGGAAGTATTTACTGATAGATTTGGTACTTTTTGGCTCTGCCCCGTTAGTTGCGTATATTTTTAATCATATAATAAAAGGAATAATTCAAAGACCCAGACCACCTTTGGAATTACAAATAGCCGTTCAGCCGGGGAATTACAGCTTTGTATCAAGTCATACATTTATAACCTGTTCATTATGGGGACTTGTAATATATTATCTGATTAAATACTGTAAAAATCGTTTGATAAAATATACAGGAATTACTATTGGTGCAATATGGATGGGTTTTGTCGGGCTCAGCAGAGTTTGGCTCGGAGTACATAATCCGACAGATGTTATCGGCGGATATTTTCTGGCAATTATTCTTTTGATGATTTATATAAGCCTTATTAGGCTTATCGGAGGGTATGCAAAATGAAAAACGCATTAGTCGTATTCAATTACAATTCAGGCAGAAAGCAGGCTGTTTTATACAAAAAAATTCTGCATAAATACCTTCTGAAAAAATGTCATAAATTCAAATTTGTATCAATAGACGAATTTGAAAATGCCATGTCAGAGGAATTTGATACAATTTTTGCAGTTGGCGGAGATGGCACGGTAAATCAGGTTGCTAAAGCAGTTGTTGGAACAGATAAGACCCTTGCTATTATACCAAGCGGAACTGCAAATTTGCTCGCCGCAAAACTCGGAATTTCAACTAATCTTAAAAAGACTTTAAAAATCTTTGATGAAAACAATATCAAAAAAATTGATATCTTAAATATAAATGATTCATTGTGTGTCTTGAGATTTGGTTTAGGGTATGACTCTGATATTATCTGCAAAACTCCGCAATCTCTTAAAAATAAATTCGGGTATTTTGCATACTTTATTGCAGGAATTATTTTTGCGCTCAGACTTACTCCAAAAACTTATGATATAAGTATGAATGACAAAGAGTTTAAAATTAATGCAACTTGTATAATTGTTGCTAATGCGGCAAATATGTATCAAAATCTTGTGTCTGTTGCTAAAGACTCTGAACTTGATGACGGGTATTTTGATGTTTTCGTTATGAAAGCAAAAAATCCGATTACATTCTTTTTTGAATTTTTAAGAATTATGCTGAATATAAAAACAAATAATTCCAGAGCAAAATATTACAAAACTCAAAAAATGACTATCAAAAATGACTGGACATCCTGCCACATTGACGGTGAAAAAGTAAAACTCAAAGACGATATAAATATCAATATAATTCCCGAAACCTTAAAAGTGTTCTATAAAAAATAAGGTAACAATATACAATGTAGCGGTAAAATAGTTCAAAGGTGCGTTGAGCGATAGCGAAGAATCTAATACTAACAGATTCTTCGGGCTAAAGCCCTCAGAATGACATTTCGTATATATAAATTTATTAAAAGCGGGAAATCCCAACTTCCCGCTTTATTTATTGTTTTTGTTTTATATTTTACGGATTGTTCTGATTATATATCATCGCATCATTGTAAGACATAAAGCAGTTTAGAACGTCAGTATTATTATCCATCACGGCATCTGCAACGCTTGAATATTCCTGATGATTGCCGAGCCATCCCGCAATTTCCTGACATATTGCACTTGCCCAAGCTTCAGTATTAACAGTCGTTGTTACACCGCTTTCAAGCGAATTAACATTTTCAATACCAAAGCCGTTACCGTCAGTATCAGCATCAATATTTACAACACCGGAAGTCCAGCGATTTTCACCGCTTGCTGCTGATATAATTGAATCCATACCGAACGCATCATTGTGCATAAGCATTATTGTATTGTCTATACCGCTTAAGTAATCATTACCCTGAACTTCCGATATGTCATAATTGAATACCAATCGTAAATCATTTACGGAGGAAAGAATATTCAGAGTATCATTACCGCCTGCATCATAAATGCTGACTGCCGTTCCTGATTCGGAATTATTATAATTGAGCGCAATATTGTAAGTATCATCAGAAGTCAATGATTGAGTTCCGATACTGTCTTTACCGCCGTTATAGGTATAAGTCATACCTGTACCGCCGTTTGTCTGAATTATATTGTGTCCTGAGCCGGATGTAATCACACTGTCATTTTCATTGTTGCTTTGAATAAATGTTAAGTGGTTGCTGCCATCATTAGTCCAGTTCAGTGAAACTGCACTATTGTGTGACGATACACCGTAGCTTCTGTATTTATCTTCTATTATCAGGCTGTTATTGTCAGCACTCAGATAATCCTGATATCTTACGGTATAAATATTTTCACCGTGTTCGTTTTCTTCAAAAAGCATCAGTTTGATATTATCAGATATTCCGACAACTTCGTTTCCTTGATATTGAGGATCATAACCAAATTCAAGCTCATTGTCTTCGTAAGAATACTGAGTAAATTTGACTGTCTTAGTCAATGAACCCTCAGAAGCAATAGCAAGAGTGTTGTTTTCTACATTATCAAAATCAGTCTTAGCAAACGTATAAGTTCTTGATGTATCTGTTAATACAACATCCGCATCTGTATGATTGCTGTTGCCTTCATGCTCTGCAACCCATTGTGCAAAGGATATTGCATCATTGTTTATGTAGAATTCGTTCATTCTTACATTTGCATCCTGTTTGAAGTAATCTTTTAGAATTATCGAGCCTGAGTGTACTCCGTCAGACAGGTTAATTTCTAAATCATACATCTTGTCAGGATCGTTTTCTCTTCTTTGGTATTCATAATTCAGACCGACATCAGAATTTACACGCAGAATGTTTCTTGCGCCTGCATTGTAAACAGTATCCATTCCGCCTGCATAATGTATATCGTTTTTGTCCTGCATAGCCTGAACATCATAGTATGAAATATTTGTGGTGAAATTGTAATCAATTCTGCCGTTGGCATTGTCATCAACATAAATTGAATCATCACCATACAAACCGCCCGATACACTTGCCATACCTGAATGCAGGTATAAATCCCGATTAGCTGTATAATCCGAAGCGTTGTTGAGTACTCTCAGGAATTGCTCGGATTCAACGTAACCGTTTCCGTCCCCTTTATTGACGAATACATGTTTGAGTCGAGACGCCTCATTTCTTGTGAAGTAATCCTTGATAGTGATTGAATTATCTTCATCACGAACACCGTCATTGTAGAACTGAATAACCAAATCATTATGTTGATTTCCGTATGCATCATAATAAGTGGTTTTCAAATTCTTCATCTCAACATCAGATGAACCAAGATTTATATAAATTGAATCAAGCTGTTGTTCACGTCTGTAATTGACATCATAGCCGATTTCAATTACATCATTCCCGTCACCGTTTGTATAATCGTAATTTATCTTAGCTGCATCAAATCTTGCATCCGCATCCGCAGTGAAGTAATCTACTCCAAGACCTTCGGAACGTCTGTCTTCCACAACATAGCCGACTGCTACCGTATGATGGTAATTGTCTTTTGTATAAGACGGATGAACCGAACCATCTTCACCTGCGTAGGCAATGATAAGTCCTGTCTGTTCATCTACTGATTCTATTTGGTCATTGTTCAAACCGAGTGAAGGTGCCGAATTCTGAACATAAATAGTATCATCACCTCTGCCGCCCGTAATTTCCGTTTGACCGACAGTACCGCTATATATAATATCGTTTCCGCCTTCGCCAAACAGAACTTTACTGCCCGTACCGTTACCATAGGTTTGTAATTCACTGTTTAGGATTCCCTGATTGCCGTTTATAACATCATCTCCGTCACCGCCATAGACAATATCATAACCTGAGCTTACCGAAATAATATCATCATTAGAAGTACCAAAGATAATATCATTGTGCGGACTGCCCGCAATTTCATCAGCCTGTAACGGTTCATTTGCAAGATATCTGACTCTTGCGTAATTGTCTGTCGCACCGATAACTCCGTTATTTATAAGTTCATTTGCAAGAGATTTTGTTTCGCCGTTAATAATAATTTTATCAATAGCATTTTCATCTTTTGCAACTGATGCGGTAGAGCTGCTAAAGTAATCTCTTATTGTTACTGTTTGCAGTACGTTATCGGTTGAAGAATTTTTGTCATAGAAGCCGATTTGCAGGTTCCCGCTTACATTTTTATATCTGATATAAACATTTGCATCTCCTGTTGAAATGTTTAAGGTATCAAGATTTGTAGCACCGTAGATTTCGTCTTTACCGTCACCATTTGTGTAGTTATAGTTAATTACCGTACCTTTATAGTCACTTGCGTTGAGATTTGGAGTATTTTCTGTTCCGACAAATATTATATCGTCACCCTTACCGCCTGTGACTTCGTTTTCTCCGCCGCCGACTCTGATGGTATCACTATCACCCGTACCTGCGAATGTATTATCCAGTGTCAAACTGCCCTGATATGCTCCGTCATTGTGATTTGGTGCGTCTATCATACTTGTATAATCGTCTAAATCCCCCCCCCATTTGACATTGACGGGTCATATGAGGTGTTGTATATTGCCAACAGCTCATTTACATCAACACTGTCATACTTCTCAAATACTGCATCCGTATTTCCATAGTTATTTGCGGTCAGCCATCCCTGAACATCCGATCTGATTGAATCAATCCACGCAAATGTATCAATTCCGTTTTCATAATCGGTTGTAGTAACTTTTTCTATACCGAATGCGTCCGGTTCGGATGTGGCAGCATTAACTCTGACTGTTCCGCCCCGATACCAGTAATTATTGTAGTATATCATTTCACAAGATGAATATTCCATTCGGTTTTTATCCGTAAACACTACATCTCCGATTGCACCTGAAGAATCAACACTGAACAATAATCTCAAATCTTCGGTTGATATATTAAAGTTCATAGTGTCGTTTCCGCCCGCATCTTTGACATAAAGATTTGTGTTGTTTGTCATATTGACATAATATGTATCGTCAGATGTTGCAGCATTTGTTTCAACTATCGTCTTATTATAATACGAATTTTCAGGATTATAATTCAATGAAAGTTTTGCTCCGCCGTCTGATATGATGACATTATTAGCTCCGCCTGTTTTAACGGTATTTACACCTTCGTGAGCGGTTAAGAATGCAACTCCATAGCCGTTGTAATCTCTATCTTTCCAGTCAATCGTTGCAGCTTCGCTGTAAGCTTCAATATCATACATTGAAGTGCTGTCTTTGACTTTTAAGTTGTTACGAAGTGTATTTTCGCTAAAGAAATCTTCATAAGTAATTGTTGAATCATTTGACCAAACAACAGGGGCAGTATAATAATTTGTCGTATGTCTTGTTGTTATAACAAGGTCATTGTTGTCTTTAGCATAAGTAATTGTATTATATTGCAAACTGTTGTTTGTTATATTGATTACATCAACATTATCAGGATTCAGAGCCGTAACATCCGATCTTACAATATCGTTACCAAAAGAGTAGTTTTGAGCTTCAAATTTGGCAATCGTCATACCGTCAGAGAATGTAAATGCGTCATTTCCTGTGGTTGATTCAACCATAAACGGACCGTAATCTTTGAGTGCTAATGAATCATACTCAACGTTATAACAATCTAACAATGAATTAATCAATGTACTGTTTCCACTGTTAAATACCTGTGCAGATGTTGTATAACCCGAATGTTCACTAAACCAGTTTGCAAGTCTTGCATCAATACTTGCTTTCAAACCGCCGTAATTTAAGCCGAAGTGGTCAAGAGTATTAATGGTTTCAATTCCGAAGAAGCCTTTATCCCCTGCCGCATTTACTTTAACAGTGCCTTTAAGTTCCGAAGATGCTCCTTTTAATACATTTACAAAGTCTGCATTCTTTAAATTGTCTTTATGAACAATATAGAATACATTATCGCTTTCATCTCCGTATGAATATACAAATCGGATATCATCCGCATTTGTTTTGCTGAAGTTGATTGTATCGCTTGAACCCGCATCATTGATTTCAACAGATGTTGTTGTTGTCAATTCAGGAATATTGTAACAATCATCCGATTCAACAGACAAAGTATTAACAATATCGTAACCCGCATTGTAATTATAGACTGTTCTTGCGCTTCCGTTTGCAAAAATTATGTTGTGATTAGCGTTAGAATTTATAACATATCCGCTTTTATGAATGTTAGTGCCCGAACCTTTGCTTTGATTTGTGAATACGATATTATTTTTGTCATTGAGTACTTCATTAGTTAAATCAATATCATAGGATGATTGGTTTATAACATTGTAAATGTGCTTATCATCCTCAATATTGAGCTGCATTACATCGGTAGTATTAGAGCTCCAGGATTCAATATCTCTTAGCATTTTGTTATATGTGAGAGTTGATTCTACTGCACCGTTTGTTCCAATACCTTTAAATACAACCGTATTTTTATTATTAGCATTGTCAGAGTCTGCAACTCTTTCTATTTGTAATGTTCCGTTTTCAAGCGAATAACCGTTAAATTTCAGATAATCTTCACGGGAATCGTAGCTGCCTTGATTGATATTACTTGAAATATTTATAGTATCTGTACCGAAATTCTTGACAAATTCGATTTCGTTTACACCTTCTTTTACCGTGAATGTTTCATCCGCAGTAGTTGAAGCGTAAGTATAAGCGTCGTAACGTTCATTATACAGCGCCATTACTTCTGCTTTTTGAGCATCTGTGCCGCTTCTTAATACTTCAGATACACTTGTGAAGTTATTAGAGTCAAGCCATTCGCCTATCTTATCGGATATTCTTGAAACCCAAGCAGCAAAATCAACTACATCAGCGCCGCTGTTGCCACTGTAATTTTTGGTGTTCAGTGTATCATCCATGCCCATACCGTTGAATTTCACAATTCCGGCATTTTCCGGCTGCCAATCTTCCTGAATTGAGCGTAACAACTCATCATATTTATTCAAAGAATCAGTATGAACAAATACACCGTTGAATTGTGATTCATAAGTATTATTTTCTTTTACGACATCAAAGAATACTCTTAAATCTGCCATGCTTGTATAGTTAAATGACAAAGCATCACTGCCGTTTGCATCGTTAATAAGAACACCCGAATTTGGTGTAAATGTTGAAATACGATATCTGTCATTTGTAGATTCGTTATTATTATTGACAGTGAGCAGACCAAATCCGTTGTTATATTGCAGACCGTCAATTTTAGCCCCGCCCTCAACATTAACAACATTTTCTCCTGAATCTGTATAGAAAATCGGAATATTTGAGTTGTTGCCTTTTTGATAGAATACAACGTGATTAAGTGCTTCACCATAGTACTGTTTGTCATAGCTCCAGTCTTGGTATTCCTGAGAAGAACCTGTTGTAATTCCTGCATGAACCATATAAGACTTTTCGCTGTCCTGAACAATCAGGCGTGCTTTTTGAGTACTGTAATCAACATTGAAATCTTTAACAACAATCGGAGCGGATAAATCATCACTCTTGATTAACAAATCTTTTCCGCTGATTTCAAAAGTAACTTTCGTATCAGGCAGAGCAATTTTGGCAAAATTATAGCTGCTTGAGCCGGAAGTTGTTGTTCCGTATTCTGTTTTGATAATGTTTCCGCCTGCAGAATTTGCGATATTCACAACATCATTACCTTTCCCAAGATATACAGTCGTATCTTTTTGGGATAAGTATATTGTGTCATTTCCGTCACTAGCCGCAATATCCCAGCTGAGATCTTCAGGAATATCACCATAAGACGAAACAAATTCACTGATTGATTTTGTTGCGGTAGTATCACCTGATTTGTATTTCAAAGTAAGATTATTAACCGCACCTTGTTTATAGTAATTTTCAATCATGACACTATCATCATCCGAATATTTAAGGATAAGATTGTTGTCCTGTTTAATCAGAGTGAAATCAGCAAGTTCGGAATCAGTAAATTCAAGAATTGCCTTATTTGCATCAACTATATCGTTTCCATCGCCTTTTGCAAACTGTATTGTGTTTGTATAATCGGTATTTGATGTATTTACTTTGATATAATCGTTTCCGACACCCGTATTGATTGTGTTGCCGTAGCCTGAAATATCAACCTTATCGTTATTGCCGCCTGTATTGATTGTTGAACGAACTACATCTTCTCCGATAACTCTATCATCACCGTTTTTGGTATTGTATATCATATCAACCGTAGAATTTGATACAGGTCTCAAGATATCTTCTCCAGAGTTATCCAATTCAATAGTTGTCCAATTTGTAATTGTCTGAATAGCATCATTACCATAAGTATTTTTGTAATATGCTATAAAGTCATCTAACGAAATTGTATCACCGTTTGCACCCGTAATATCACCGATAGCAGATTTGAATTTAAGTGCAAAGGTTGCTTTATCAGCCGAATCATTGTTGAAATAGTTTTCAAGAGATACGGTGTAAGCATACTTGATATAATTCGATTTTGTATTGTCATATACATAATCAACATTTGAACTGTTGTTATGGATAATTAAAAGTCTGTCGCCTATTCTTGCAAGTTTGATATCGGTATAAACATTTTCGTCTAAGTTGATAACAACTTCGGAATTTTGAGCTTCAATAACATCATGAGAATGAGTTTGAGTTGCACTGTTAGCCCTGTTAATTACAACCGTATTAGTCGGATTTGTACCTGAGCCGACAATATGGATATAATCGTTTCCGCTGTCAGGCTTAATTGTATTACCTGTACCTGAAATATAAACAGCATCATGTCCGTCTTTTGCTTCAACAGTAACATCTTTAACATCTGTACCGTAGATATTATCATCTCCGCCGTAAGAATTTACGGTAATCGGGAATTTTGTATTATTCGGAATATAAACCGTATCATCATTACCGTTTCCGTATATTGCTTCCTGACCTTCCTGAATAGTACCCTGTTCTGCTTCATAAGCCGCAAGCAAATCACTGACCGCAAAAGTACCGTCGTTGCATTGGAGCATATAAGTACCCTTATGGGCATCTTCACTAAAGTAGTTGTTAAGATAAATTCTGTTACTGCCTGTGCTGAAATATCTCAGAACGAGTCTGTCACCGAATTTTTCAAAGGCTATTGCACTTGAAGAAACACCGCTGTATTGACCCTCTCTTCTTATATCAATGGTCAATTCGGTATCTTCGGCTTGTACTAAGTCTTTATCGCCGTTTGTTGTGATATCTATTTTAACGGTATTCTTAGAATCAGCTCCCGAACCTTTTATAATAATTACATCATCACCGACTCCAGGGTCAATATTGTTGTTATTACCCGTAATATTAATTACATCGTGACCGTCACCTGCTTCAATGTATGAATTATCTGCATAACCTTTAATTTCATCATGGTCATTACCTGTTCTTACAATATATTTATGGTCTTTATTATCAGGTAAATTTACATAATCTTTATTTCCGGTGCCTGAAACAGCAAATGTTGATTGTTCATCAAGAACGTTGTCCGTATATATCTTCGCAGGAACATAATCATCCGCTTTAACGGTATCATATTCAACATTATACATTCCGATTATAGTCTTGATTGCAGCCATATTACCCGATTGAAGAACAGCAGAAACACTCTGATAGCCGTTATCTTTCAACCATTGTGAAACCTGAGTTGCAATAGCACGTTTCCAGTTGTTGATTTTTACCGTAGTGTAACCCCATAAACTGTTGTCAGATGAATGGTCATCCGTTCTGACCGTTTCAACATCACCCTTGAACGTGATTACACCTCTCATTGTGTGTTCGTTATTCATCAGGTTCATTAAGTGTTGTGTATTTGCATCAGTAAAGTTTTCATAACGTACAAAGTGAGTTGTTTCACCAGTATTGCCTTCATAATCAACATCAAAGAATACTCTGATTTCATTTGCTTTAATATTCTTCCAGTATGTTGTATTACCTCCGCCCATCATACTCAAGGAGTCATTTCCGCCTTCATCCGTTATAAATGCATCCGTATCTGTCGTGAAGTAGAAATTGTATTCATCACTTGTTTCACCTTTTGATACGATTTCATCTTTTTCCGCAGAGATATAATAATCAATCTTGCGGGCTTCACTGTCATAAGAATAAGCACGGTAAGCATCATACTGCAACGCAGTATTTTCATCTGCCTGCGTATAGTTATAATTCTTGCCTGAATCATCTATACGGGCATAAACGTGACCTGAATTTGTCAGGAACGTGATATAATTTGACTCGCTGTTTTCATCCCTGTCAAGTACATAAGAAGTATTACCATCCTGAACGAGTTTTGCAACATCTCCAAATTCGATTTTGTGTTCGCCGTCTTTGTCATTAATTACAAGTGTACGACCCGTAAAATCATCCGTTACAAAGTTTTGGTAAGTCGCAGAACCTTTTATACTGCCATCTTCTGCGTAAGCGGTAAACTTCATATCAGTATCGTTTACTACTTCAAATTTTAGCGAACCGTCTTTTATCGAATATTCTCTAAAGTTCAGAGTATCGGTGTTTTTAGCTGCACCATTTATATCCTTATAAGAATCTGACTGAATGATATCATCCCCAAATTCACCCTCAAACGTAACTGTATCGTTACCTGTTTTGAGGTCAAAGGTTTCGCTTGCAGCAGTTGAAGTCAAAGTATCGCTCAAATATGTACCTTCAGTGCCTTCTGTTGCAGGATTATCAATTGAACCGTCAGCATTAATCCATTGAAGCGAACCGAATGCTTTATATGTAAGCAATTCTTTCATGTTCTCAGTTTCGTAATACCCTGAATCCATGCCGGATGCATCCTGAACACTTGCATAACCATGTTCACCAAGCCAATTTGCAGTATTTTGGGCCGCTGCTTGAATTTGGTCAATTGTAATATACTTGCCGTCAGATGCCTGAATTTTTGCAAAGTGGCTCAGAGTTTCTTCACTGAATCTGATACCTCTTTCCATTGAATTACCCCAGAACGGAGTTCCGTCATATTTGTATTTATCAGCACCAACTATTACAACACTGAAGCCCAAATCACCATCTTTCATCGCTGAAGATGAAATATTATTTGTATCAGTTGTAAAGTTTGCAAGTTTAAATTTATAATTACCGTTTTCATCGGTTTTGAATGAGCCGTCATCATTTCTTTCAAGTTCGACATTCATAATTACACCGACATTACTTGAAGTCAGGTCTTGAGATTGTAATAACAAGGTATTGCTGCCCTCAGTATCAACTATTTCAGCACTGACATTCATATTGGCATAAATTTCACCGGTTTGTTCATCTTCACTGTAATAATCAGGAATGATATAAGTATCATCACCAGCGCCGCCTTTGACGTAATAATTGCCTCTGGCTTCGCCATCGTAATCATTGTCAGGTCTGTAACCTAGCGTGATTTCATCATTTCCTGAACCGCCCTCAACAATTGAACCGCCGTAAGCAGCTCTGTGACCGTGATGATAATCATTCATATAATCAGTATAGCCGGCTGCTTGCGCCTGCTGCTGCAAATCAGCAATAAGAGCTTTTTTATCGGCAATAACTTTATCAAGACGAGCAATTTCTGCTTCATAACCTTCAACTCTGGCTTTTGCAGTATCATAATACCCCTGATAACGTGCAAGAGTCTCTTTTGCTCTGTCAAGTGAATTTCTATTATCAATATATGAATCTAACCAATTGCTCGATTCTGAATAATTGTAATCAGGTTCAAGTTTGTCTATTGCATTTTGAGCAGTATCAACATCACTCTGATAATATTCAACATCATTTAGTTTACTTTCAAGAGACTGATAACCGTATGATCCGTTAAGAGAATTAATCGCATCTTGTCTGTCATTTATTGCCTGAGTAAGCTCGTTTGCAGCGTCTTCCATTGTTTGTATAAGAGCATCTGCCGCATCTGTATCAACCCCTTGAGCTTCGTATCTTTCTTTGAGGTTGAACAGGGCTTGAGAATCGCCGTTATGATAATTAGCATTAGATGCCTGAACTTTGATAACATCGTCACCTGCACCGCCGTTTACATAATAACCGCCGCCGATAATTGTATCATTACCTGCTCCGCCGTCCACAACAGCACCAATAATATCACTATCATCAGCTAAAGTGATTGTATCATTGCCGTCACCACCGTAAATCATTGAGTTACCGTATTCAATAGTGATGGAATCATCTCCGCCTTCACCGAAAATAAAGTTATAACCTGCCACACCGACTATATTGTCATTACCGTCATTAGAATTATCCAATGAAGGAGTGTAATTTAACTTATAATATCCGAGTGAATAACTATCCGGCTCGTTATTGTAATTTATATAATGATAGAATTGTTCTTCAATAGAGGCAGTACCGTTATCGCCCATAATTATCTGAGCCAAATTTCTGCTGCCGTTGTCATTATTTCCTTGAATAGTATCATTACCCGAACCGCCGGAAACAAATGTTGTAGCTCTGCCGGAAATAATATTATCATCTCCCGCATAACCGTTAATAGTTGTTACGGTAGCTCTTGCTTCAATAAAGTCGTTATTTGAAGTACCTTCGCCTGAAGTAATTTTATTAATTCCGCCTGTTATGTAATTCAAAAATTCAGGCATTAAGAGTGACAATCTTGTAACCATTCCATCTTTTAAGGTTACTCTGTAATTATTAAACAAAGTACTTGCAAGCTGATTGCCGCTATCACCATAAACCGCGTTTGTAGTACTGTAATAATCTTTGAGAGTTAATAAACTCTGATAAGGTACACTACCCCCTACAATTCCGTATGCGGATTTATTTTTGATAACAAGGTCATCCCCGTATCTGTAAGCCGTTAAATCGTCACTGTTTGAAACAGTTGTGTAGATAATTTCATCATTCCCTGAAGATGCGATAATAGTATCAAATCCGTAAGAATCTTCTTCTCGGATATATTTATCGTCACCCGCACCGCCGTTAATGGTTACTCTTGACGGATTGATTACCGTACCTGTCTGAGCTTCGGTATAGAATGTATCGTTGCCGTCATCCCCGAATAAGTACGATTCGCCTCCACCTGTTATGGTATCGTCACCATCGCCGCCGTATGCGTAAGATATGCCCTGATTATAAAGACCTGCACCAACAGTAATATGGTCATTTCCGCCATAGCCGTAAACTATGTCGTGCCCGGCCCCACTGTTTATTGAATCATTATATTCGGAACCATATATAATATCGTCACCGTCACCGCCTGAAAGCGAGGTTAAAGTATAATCAGAATTATGCCAATAGTACGGAACGTTTTCAGGCATAGCTAAATCACGGGCATCAATAATATCATTCCCTGCACCGCCTTCAACTTTTGTTTCTGACGAAATGAGTTCACCATGAAGCGTAATAATATCATTCCCTGCACCGCCATCTATTGAAATGCCGTTTGCATATCCGCCGTAATAATCCGGATCGACAACATCATATTTCTTGTAACTTACGATTGTATCATCACCGTCGCCGCCATATACAGTATCATGCCATGCGTTTGCAATAATAATATCATTCCCTGCATCACCGTAAATTACGTTTTTAGAATAAGCATTTCCACCGTCTGAATCCGTTCTTTCTTTATCGCCCATATATTCATAAGTGTATGATTCATAGCTGCCTTGTTCTGCCTGAACGGTAATTTTTTGCGCAGATACTAAGTTTTCTTTATCATGATTTGTTAAGCTGTTATATTTACCGACAGAATAAATGGTATCATTTCCGTCTTCACCGTAGATTGTATCCCCGTTTTGAACAAGTTGGAATGAATCTGTGGTATTCATATTTATGCCCTTGCCGCCCGAGATAATATCATCCCCTGCTCCGGCATAAATTATATCTGCACCTTCTCCGCCGTCTATGTAATCGTTTCCTGCGCCTGCGATAATGTAATCATTTCCGTTTCCGCCGTAAATTTCATCGGGAGCATTATCAATTACAAGTTCATAATCGCCGTTAGACGCTTCATAAGTCGGCAGATTTGTACCGTAAATAGTATCAGCACCCTCTCCGCCATATATCTTTTGAGAACCTGCTCCGCCTACTAAGAAATCATCCTTAGTATATTTATCTTTGAGTGCCGCAATACCTAAATCGTTTGCACTATAATATGCCCACTGATTAAATAAATCGTTATCACCGTAGATTTCTGTGAAGATACCGTCAGAATTTACTTTGCCGAGTTTTACTTCTTCATAAACCTTGTTTCCGCTTTCGTCAATTCCGCTTACTTTATCAAAGTAAATATTACCGTCATTATCTTGTCTTAAATATACTTTTTCGTTTTCATAAATCGTATATGTCTGACTGCCCGTAATTTCGCTGCCGTTACCGACAAAAGAAGTGAACTGTAAATTACCGTTTGCATCTTTTGTCAGTTTTGTTGAAGAAATTACGATATTTTCTGTAATTTTACTTGAAGAATTTGTACCGTAATCATAGTACTCTGCAATATCAACAGGCATGATGTAATTGCCGTTATTATCTTTTTGGAGATAATCATAAGTGTAATATCCGTCATGCCATGTTGTATTTCTGCCATTGTTATCTTTGTCGTAGTAGCCGTCTACCCATTTAACTGTAAATTTACCGTTTTCGTTTTCATAGACGTCAATATAATTATCATATCCCGTACGACGTGTTATTACATTACCGTTTTTGTAATATGACATAGTTGAATAGGTCAGACGAACGGTTTTAGCATCATCATATACAAGTCCGTAACGGGCAGCATAACTGTTTTCATAATCAGAGTTCAGACGATATTCCGTACCGTATTGAACAGTATATTTAATATCTTTACGTTCTGTTTGAATTTCGTGGTTAGCATCAACACCAATCGGAGCATCATAAGATAAATCCCAGCTTTCGGTGTAGTAGTTTCCGTTGCCGTCATTAAGAATTGTTTTTGTTTCATATTCAGCATTACCCTGAGCATCATATCCCGTTAAATCTTTATACAGAATATTTCCGTTACGCTGAACATTTATACCTTTTTCAGTTGTATGGTTTGCATCAAATGCTCTTGTACGTTCAATATATTTAACCTTTTGACCGTTTTGTGTTTCTGTTCTTACAACAAAATTATTTGCATACTGCTGTCCGTCATAATCAAAATCTGATGCCGCAGAAAGATACATTGTATTTCCGTCTGTAACTTTTGTATCAAGCCAGTATGATAAATACAAGTGGCTTGAATTTGAACCGACACTTGATTGAAGTCCCAAGTTGCCGTATCTTTCTGTCAGACTTTTTGCTTCTGCACTGTATGTAGAATAAGTAACACTTCCGTTAATTTTAACATTATTGCGAATATTATCAAAAGATGAATCGTAGTAGTCTTTTATAACGGTTGCACTGCCTCTGCCTGATTTTGAGCCAAATAATACCAAATCATTTCCGACAGCCATATAAGACTCTTTATTAGCACTGTAACCGTCCCATCTTGTTTCAATAAATCGGGTATTTGTACTTGGAAGTGAAACACTCATTCCGAAATCATTTACCATATGCGGATTGTTTTTGTCTAACAGTACGGTATCAACACCCAATGACATGGTTACGGTGTTTTGCGGTAAACCTGTTCCGTATTCGTTTGTTTCAATACCGTCTTGATCTCTAAAGTCAAGGAGGTCATATCCTGCGCCGCCGTCTAACGAAACTGCACTCTTATAAGCAATAAGCCTGTCGTTGCCGTCATCACCACCTGCTCCGAACATGGTATATATAGTATCGTCACCGTCTCCGCCGCCTGCGTAAGTTCTGGTATATACGATATCATTCCCGCCTGAAGCGTTTATTTGACTGGCACTGGTTGTTACACTGTATCCGTAATGCTGATACTGGCTTGTAGCAAAGTTTGTACCTTCAGCCGTTCTGTAAATCTTCATCCAGACTTCCTGACCGTTGTATGTAGTTTTGAACCATTCTGTCATAGCACCCGTTTGGAAATCAATCGGATGTTCAGGCTTATAGTAGTTTACTTTAACATCATAAGTGGCAGTACTGTACCAATCTCTATACTGCTGGAATGAATCATAGTATCTGTTAGTACCGTCAATTGCTTCATCCCATCCGATTGTTTCATCATCCCAGGAGTCTATATAAGTTTCCCCCACTGCCTTTTTAGCCAAATACTGATTATAGTAATCAGAAAGTTCTGTCTGTGTAAGCGTTTCTGATTGAGAGCTTTCAATATCTGTATAATCATCAGGTCTGATTGTTATACCGTAAGAATAGAAATACCCGCCGACTTCAACTTTTGTAGCTGTTTTTAAAACTTGTGAACCGTCAGAATTTGTTGATTCTACAATAGGATTTCCGCTTGCATCACGCTGAATTTGATAGCAAAGTCTTGCGTAACCCCATTCTCCCAAATCATAAGGAACAGCCTCATCATTTGCATTAACCTTGAAGTAGAAAATATTTCTGCCCTGTTCATCTAAACCGTTATAGATTCTGTCATTTCCGTTACTGCCTGTAATAAAGGACAGAGAGTAACCTGCATTCCCGCCTGAATATATAGTAGCACCGTAATCATCAGCTAACGAGATGAAGCTTGCTCTTCTGGATGTATCTAATGCCGTATTTGTCGGAACATAAACAGTACCGCCAAATTCAGAACCTTCATTAAGTTTGATATTTTCTCTTACAAAGTTTGTTGCGGAATAGCTGTTTTCGATTATAAAGTCACGAAGATTTACTGTTTCTCCGTTTGCAGCCTGCAATTTATAATTTTTATAACCTGAGTTATAAAGGGATATCTTATCCGAAGCAGTACCGTAACCTGTTATTTGCAATACCTGTTGTGTATAGTTATACCCTTGCCATGTTCCGCCGTTTGCAAATAAACTGTTTGCTGCTGCCGATATTTGCAATTTTTGTTTCATTTCTGCAAGTGAAGCAATATTATTGAATTTTAATGTGTTATTAGCGTTATATTCATAGATAATATCCGCACCGTCACCTGCATTAAATACGAAAGTATTGTTTCCGTCGCCGCCCCATAATCTGTCTGAGCCTGCACCGCCGACTATAACATCATCACCGTCACCGCCGTAGATATTATCGTTGCCGCTGCCGCCATAAATTGTATCATTTCCCGCAGCACCATATAACTGGTTGGAATTTGAAGGAGCATAAATAACTTCCGCAGTTCCGTTACCTAAGTATATTGATTGTTCTGTACTGCCATGAAGCGCAGTATGAGTTGCGGTTGTCGAAATCTCACCAACTTCTCTGCCATATCTTGCCCACGCATCAGACATATACATTCTTGTTCCGTTTACTGTTATAAGCTGAACGCTGTGATTACCTTTGAAATAATCAGGAATTGTTATGCTGTCTGAATCGGTGTAATTGATAATCAAATTATCGCCTGTTTTAACCATAGCGCCTTCTGTTATTGCAGGATAAATATACAATTCATCAACACCGCCGCCGTTTTCAACAGTGTCGTTGCCGTCACCTGCGTAGAAATACATCATATTTGAACCGGCACCACCGTTTAGGATATCGTCACCTTTATCACCGGTTATTGAATCGTTACCTGCTCCGCCATAGAGTTTATCATCACCGTCACCGCCGTTGATACTATCGTCAAGAGCACTGCCGTAAACGGTATCATTTCCGCCCTGAGCGTAAATTGAATTAAAGTATGTACCATAATTATTTCCTGCATAGATTGTATCATTACCTGCTCCGCCCCAGATATAATCGTTTCCGCCGCCGTAGATTAAGTCATTTTCATCAGTTCCTCTAATTTGCTGATTCCCTGCCCTGTTGTCAATAATACTCGGCTCAGGATGTGCGGAATACCAATCCGCAAGTGTTACCGACTGACCGTCATTTGTCATAAGATTAACGTTTGATGTTGTCGGATTGTTGAGGGTAATAGTATTGTTACCATAAACTATTGTATAATTTGACCCGCTCTTTTTAACTGTTATATTTTCAAGAGCATTTTGATTTGCTACATCCGTAAATTTAAGAGTTGTCGGTAAAGTAGCCGAAGTAAAGTCAATTACATCATTTCCACAGTCGGATGCAAGTAAAACAGCGTCCTGACCATTAATATATATAGTATCATTTCCTGCTCCGCCGTTAATGGTATTTACACCCGAACCGCCGTCAATTGCATCATCATAAGCAGAACCTGTGATTGTATCATCTCCGTCAGCGCCATTGATTGTAACCCCTCTTGTAGAAGCTGTCTGATAAGGAACCCAGCCCCAACCGTTCCAATAGTACTGTGTTTCCATCTGAGGACCTGCTGCTGAAGCATCAACGATATCTTTCAGTTTTGTACCTGCATAGTCATAGTTTTCCCCTGACTCATAAGTAATATCTATTGTGTCGATTTCTTTTAAGTCAAGTTTTTCGCTGCCGTCAGGCAAAAGAACTTTCATATCGCCAAGATTATCCGAACTTATATTCAAAAATTCTTTTAATGTAACTGTACCTCTTAGGGTGTCACCGTCTTTTATTTTCAAGATTAAATCCTGACCGCTAAATGACGTACCTACTTTAATTTCGCCTGAAGCTGTACCTGTAAGCTGAATATTCAGAGATTCTTTGTAAGGTGCATAAGAATTTGGAGATAAATGAACAATGTCATTTCCAAAATCTGCATCCACAGATACTTTTATAGTATTTGAACCTCTCCCGGCAGTAATTTCATCATCCCCTGCGCCGCCTTCAATAACGTCATTCCCTGAACCGACAACAATAACATCATTTCCTGCGCCGCCAAAAACGGTATTGTTTCCGCCTGTGGCAGAAATATTATCATCCCCGTCATCACCGTAAACAGTATTAATTGTGTCCTCAATATCGTAATCGCTTAATCCGTTGTAGCCGCTGACAGTTATTGTGTCATTCCCTGCTCCGCCGTGAATTTCAGCCCCGTCTGTACCCGCAGTGATGGTATCATTTCCGTTATCCCCATAGATAACGTTATAACCGCCGTTACTGTCAATTGTATCATCTCCGTCACCGCCGTAAATAGTGTCATCTCCAAAGCCTGACGTAATTTTATCGTTTCCTGCACCGCCATGAATTTCATCATCACCATAGCCTGTTTCGATTGTATCGTCTCCGTCATCACCGTAAACAGTATTATCTCCGCCCGTCAGTTTAATAACATCTTTACCGCTGCCGCCATGTACTTCATCATCCCCATAACCCGTTGATTCAATGGTATCATCCCCATCTTCACCCCAGATTACGTTATCTCCGCCGCTTGCCGTAATCTTATCATTACCTTTACCTGCATAGACGGTTTTGCCTGCATTTCCTATATTTATTTCATCATCAGCATCAGTTCCGAGAATATCATATTCGACATTATCTAAATATGTTGTCATATCGACAGTGCTATTGCCTACTTTGAAATAAAAACTTGATTTATGTGCATCATTTGCAAATAAATCTTTTATTGTAATTTTATTTTCGCCATATAAAAGAACAAGGTCATTGTTGCGCTGTGCCGCACCAAGATTTGCGTATAAATCTTCTGAAGAATCAATTCCGCTGAATTTTAAAGAATAACGTTCTCCGTCTTGAATAATAGTATCATTTCCGCAATCAGCATCAAAAACGATTGTATTTACATTCGTACTTGTTGAACCGCTTTCACCGTTCCAACCGTAAATGGTATCGTCGCCTTTCCCGCCATTAATGGTATCGTTACCTCTTCCGCCATAAATGATATCATTACCGTCACCGCCGTTTATAGTGTCGTCGCCGTCATCTCCAAACAGGGTGTCATCTCCTGCGCCGCCATTAATTGTATCGTTTCCGACTCCGCCATACAAATTATCTCTAAAATCAGAGCCGATAATTGTATCGTTCCCTTTTCCGCCGTCAATAGTTACACCATCTCCTGTTTGGTAAGTGTAAGGAACCCAGCCCCAACCGTTCCAATAGTATGATGAACCCATTATTTCGCCTGCTGCCGAAGCATCTATTGTGTCATCAAGGCTTGTTCCCGTAAAGGTATAGTTATCCCCTGCCTTATATGTGTATTCTGTTGTTGTTATATTTTTCAGGTCTAATATTACGTTAGGTGTCTGAGCAGAATCAATTACCTGTAAATCACCGTACATTGATTTATAAATTATATTTTCAGAAAATTCTTTTATAGTAACAGAACCACGTTTAACTTCACCATCTAAAACCGTTAAAACTAAATCGTGACCGTTGAATGACTGTTCTACACTGACTTCATTTTCAGGAGTTCCGACCAACTGAAGATACAAAGTTTCTCTGTTTTGTGCATCATTACCCGCAGTAAGATTGACAATATCATCCCCGAAGGATTTATCAACGGCAAGCTTAATGGTATTAGTACCTTTTCCGCCCGTAATTACATCATTGAAAGCAGAACCGGTTATTGTATCATCACCGTCACCTGCATTGATTGTCAAGTCAGTATTGTAATAATACGGATACCAGCCCCTGCCGTTCCAATAATAGCCAAATGCCATCTGTTGCGGAGCATTTGAAGCATCAATATTTTCATTATGCCATGTCCCGTTGAAACTCGCAGAAGTTTCAATATTCAAAACACCGTTTCTTAAATCGATTGTGCCGTTACTTTCATCGGAAAGTTTGAGATAAACACCGCCCGTATTCCCGTGATTATCATTAGTAACATCATTTGTGCCAAAGTCTTTAAGAGTTACGCTTCCGTATTCTGTGGAAAGAAGCAAATCATCACCCGAATAAGAAATTTTGACATCAGTCAAGCCAAGCGCACTCATATCTAGTGTGAGATTTTCTTTTTCAGATAACCAAACAGTATCATTTCCAAAATTTTCAACATCATAAACAATTCTGTTTGTTCCTGTACCTGCTGTAATAGTGTCATTACCAGCACTTGCATAAATTGTATCATTCCCGCCGTATGTATTTACGGTGTCATCACTATCGCTTGTAATTATTTCATCATTCCCCGCTTCAGAACCTTCTATTACGCCCTGACCGAGCTGTGCAAATTCTCTTGTATTTCCGCTGTTAAAATTGTATTCGTCTACAAAATCGGAAAGATTTTTTACGCCTGCCTGTGTCTGAATTTTTTGAACCGAATGAGCGTCTGTTTCAAGGTATTTGTCAATTACAACCTGAGCCCCGCCCGTGTATCTTATTATTAAATCATTTCCGTCAGCAATTAATACCAAATCGGAGAAATTCTGAACATCTTCAAATTTTAAAGTATCGGTACCGCCATCGGAATAAACTCTGTCAATCCCGTCACCGTTTTTGAATATTAAAGTATTATCACCTTCGCCGCCATAGATTTCATCATTTCCTTTACCTGCGGTAATTGTATCATCACCCTCACCGCCTGAAATTGTATCGTTGAAATCAGAACCGATAATATTGTCTTGACCTTTTCCGCCGTCAATTTTTACGCCTTCTTCCGTATGATAATAGTACGGATACCAGCCCCTGCCCGTCCAGTAATAAGATAATGCCTGCTTGTCACCTGCTTTTGAGGCATCAATATTATCATTGAAAACAGAACCAGTATAATCATAGTTTGTTCCTTCAGGATACAAATGTTCCACATCAATTTCTTTTAAGTTTATGGTATCTGAAAGTGTAACAACCTGCAAATTACCGAATGTGTTCATATCAAGTTCAGTGAAATTCTTTAATGTTACACTTCCACGCTTTGTATCTCCGTCCATTACGGTCAAAATCAAATCGTGGTCTTGTACGGTCTGAACAACATTGACAATTCCCATCGGATTTCCTGTTAATTGCAGGGTTAAAGTTTCCTGAGTTTCGGCAGTTTCGCCGCCTGTTAAAAATACCGTATCATCCCCAAAATCTTTATCAACAGAAAGATTTATCGTTGTAAAGCCGACTCCGCCTGTAATGGTATCGTTGTATTTAGACCCTGTGATTGTATCATCCCCGTCGCCAGCGTTGATTGTAACCCCTTCACCGCTCGGGTAATAAGTAGGATACCAACCTCTGCCGTTCCAGTAATATCCCAATGCCAACGGGGTGCCTGCTTTAGATGCATCAACGGTATCATTCAAATTACTGCCTTCGTAATTTCCAAGTTCCCCGTCTGTATAGATTTTGGTCGCAGTTGTTATATCCTTTAAGTCTTTTATTGTATTCCCGTTAGAATCAGTTACCAATAATTCCCCGATTTTTGTTCTGTCTAAATTGCCAAAGTCTTTTAATCTTACTGTACCTCTAGTAGTTTCGCCGTCTTTAACTGTTAAAATTAAATCTGCACTTTCTACATCGGTTGTTATATTTGCTTCTGTTGCGTTTCCGCCGACGATTTGTAATTTTAGACTTTCCCAATCCTGAGAGGTTTCTGCGCTTGTTAAATAAACGGTATCATTTCCGAAATTTTCATTCAGAGATAATTTTATAGTATTATTACCAGCGCCGCCTGTAATGGTATCGTTGTATTTAGACCCTGTGATTGTATCATCCCCGTCGCCAGCGTTGATTGTAACCCCTTCACCGCTCGGGTAATAAGTAGGATACCAACCTCTGCCGTTCCAGTAATATCCCAATGCCATTTGTTCTGTTGCATTTTTCCCGTCAATAGTGTCGTTGTAATTTGTTCCGTTAAGAGTGTGTCCAAAATCATCAAAAGTAATAGGATAAGGGTTATTTCCAAAACTATTCAGAGCAGTAGAAGTTTCAACTCCGTTTTCATCTGTTTTGAGATATTTTAAATCATCAATATTTGAAAGTGTTATAACTTCATTATTATTAAGCGCAATTATAAGATTGCCGTCTACAATTGAATACGAAGAAATATCATTTATGGATTTACCTTTTAAATAAACGGATTCTTTCCCTTTTGCATCTCTGACATATTTTTTTGCAGCATTAATCTTGATAATCAAATCAGTAGTTTGTATCGCCATTTTTTACCCCTCATTTATTATTTACAACACACCATGGTTAAATTTTATTGCAATATATATTCAATAATCAAGAAAAAATTTGAATAAAATATTAAAAACATTACATAACTTTACAATAGCAGAATTACCTTACTTTTATGCTCTCATCCATATATTTTATGAGCGGATAAATAAAGAATTCTATGATTCTTCTTTTGCCGATTTTTATCTCATTTGTTGTAGTCATACCATATTTAATTTTTTGTTCTTTCCCTTCAACAAGTAAAGTTGTATTTTTAGGTTCAATATAAACTTCATAAATATCCCCAAGATGCTCATCTTTAATGCTGTTTGGAGAAACAATCGTAACTTTACCGTTCAAAATTCCGTATTTTTGGAAATTATAAGTATCGACTTTTATAGAAACGGGCATGCCTTTTTCTATAAACCCGACATCCTGATTTAACACCTTTGCCTTAATCTGTAAAGACGCATTTTTCGGTACAATTGTCATAATTTTTTCAGCCGGTGTAACAACACCGCCTATCGTATGAACAAAGATTTCATTAACATATCCGCTTATAGGTGATTTTAAAATTTGTTTTTGTTTTTCTAATTGAAGTCTTTTGTTTCTGATTTCTGCCAAAGAAGCACTCAAAGCCGCAATATCATGGGATAAAGTCGAAACTTCATTTGCCGCATCATCATATTTAGCTTGAGGAATAATATCTCTTACCCCTTCTAATCTTCTTTTTGTTGCAGATGCAACAGAATATCTTGAACGTGAAGATGCAAGCTGCTGCGCCACACGGGCTTCTTCTTCCCTGATATTGTTAAGTTCTAACCCCGGTTCATGTTCTGCCGGAGAAACTATTGCTACAATTTGTCCTGAAGTAACATATTCCCCTTCTTTAACGGAAATTGTCGTAACTACCCCTTTATCAAGTGATTGAATGACTTTTTCTTCCCCTGTCGGAATAATAAGTCCTCTTGCGGTTACAACAATATCAACCTTGCCAAAATACATCCACAACGCAGCGATAAGCATAAAAACAATAATAATCCAAAACATAGTGTTCCCTATCGGATTTAAAGGCGCATCTTCTATTTCTGCAAGAATGGGCTTAAATTCGTGAGAGTCGTCCTCTTTTGGTAATATCAAATTTTTTATATTTTCTAAAAGTTTCATTTTTACCTCTTACACTGACTGTGCTTCATAAAGTTTTTTGTAGTAACCGTCGTGGCGCAGAAGCTCATCATGTGTTCCGACTTCTACTATTTGTCCGTTGTCAAAGCAAACAATTTTATCGCAGTCTTTTATTGTCGAAAGTCTGTGAGCAATAATTATTGTGGTTCTGCCTTTTGAAATCATTTCCATATTATCTCTTATTATTCTTTCGGATTCATAATCAAGAGCAGAAGTTGCTTCATCAAAAATCAAAATTCTGGGATTTGAAATAAGAGCCCTTGCAATAGCAATTCTCTGCTTCTGACCGCCCGAAAGTGATGAACCTCTTTCTCCTACCTCTGTATCGTAACCTTTAGGCAGTTTAGAGATAAATTCATGCGCTCCTGAAATCTTTGCGACATTCACAATTCCTTCCATCGGAATATTAGGTCTTGGCAAAGATATATTGTCTTTTATTGTGCCGGAAAACAGATAATTTTCCTGCAAAACAATTCCTATATTGGTTCTTAGCCACACAGGATTTATGTTTCTTATGTCAATTCCGTCTATAAATATTGTACCCTCGGTTGAATAATACAATCTTTGTATAAGCTTTGCTATTGTAGATTTTCCGCTCCCGGAACGTCCGACAAAACCCACTTTTTCCCCCGCTTTTATTTCAAGGTTGATATTATTCAGTACCATAGGTGCATCAACATTGTATCTGAAAGACAGGTTATCGACCTTGATGTTACCTTCAACGTTACTCAATGTAATAGCATTTCCCGATTGCAATTCCAACGGGCTGTTTAAAATATCGCCGATTCTGTCTACTGCCAATAAAGTTTGCTGAAATTCATTCCATAAACCGACAAGTCTGAGCATAGGTGCGGAAAATTGCCCCGAGAACATCTGAAATGCAATCAACTGACCTATTGTAAGCTTATTCTCTATAACAAGCAAAACTCCGACATAAAGAATTGCGATAGTCATACCCTTTTGTAAAAATCCGCATATTGAACCCGTAAAATTCACCATAATAGCAAGGTTAAAACTCGATTTTAAATATTTGCCGAGCTTATCCTCCCATTTACGAAACATTGAGCCCTCAATAGCCAGAGATTTTACTGTCTGAACCCCTGTAACCGACTCGACAAGATACGAATTTGAATGCGCTCCCATTTGGAATTTTTCTTCAAGACGTTCACGCAGTTCCGGCGTAATTAAAACGTAAATTACTCCAATTACCGCAAGAAATCCAAGAGATATAAATGTAAGCTTAGGACTGTATATGAACATAACAGCCAAAAAGACTATCGAGAAAAACGCATCAATCAATACTGATACGGATTTGTTTGTTATAAATTCTCTTATTCTGTCTAATTCTCTTACACGGGCAACAATATTCCCGACCTGTCTGTTTTCAAAATAAACATAATACAACTGAAATAAATGTTTAAACAGTTTTGCTCCGAGCTTTGCATCTATTTTGTTTGTTGTGTGAATAAAAATATAATTTCTTGAAAGATTAAGCAGCAGTTCAAATACCGCAACGACAATGAAAGCAAACGCCAGAACGTCAAGAGTTGAAAGAGTTCTGTTTACAAGAACTTTATCAAGAATAACCTGAGTAAATAAAGGTGTTACCAATCCGAACAACTGAACAACAAAAGACCCGAGCAAAACCTGAGCAATAATTTTTTTATACTTAAATATTTCCCTGAAAAACCATTTAAAACCAAATTTTACATCACTTACGGAATTTTTATGCTTCAGGACAATAATAAAATTATCCATTTGCTCCTGTAATTCTTCATAAGTATAACTCTTTGGATGTTTTTCCATTGGAATTAAAGCAAGTGCGATATTTTCATCTGGTTTCAGTCCGAGTAAAACAATATAAGAACCGTCTTTCAGACGTAAAATAGCAGGAAGCGGATATTTTGAAGAATAATTCTTTAAACCGATATTTTTCTTTTTAACCTTAAATCCTTTATTTTGGGCAATTCTTATAAGTTCTTCAGTCTCTATATCTGCCGTATTTATTCCGTATTCTCTGACAACAGAGCGCATATCAATATCGATATTATTCATTTTTGATACGATATCCAGCGATATTAAACCTGTATTTATCTGCTGCTTTTGTTCTTCAGTCATTTTATATCCTTATATTTCTTCTGTTAAAATTTGTATGCCTTTTGTTATAGCAGTATGAGTCGTTTCGTTTTTGTAAAGTTCTATCTGCTGATTTATCAGTTCTATTTTTACATCATTTAATTCCATTGGCGTGATAAGTTTTTTACCTGCAAGACGTTTGGAAGAATTTTCTTTATCTGTCAATTCTTTTATTGCATTGTTATTTTCATCAAGCTGTTCATCAAGATACATAAGATTAGAGCGCATATTTGCAAGCTTTGTCATTAATTGCGCAATCGCTTTATCTCTTTCAACATACAACTGCTTTAATTCGAGTTTTGTTTTTTCTATATTTGCGCTGTTTTTAAAGCCGTCAAAAATCGGCATATTTAAAGATGCGCCGACAGAAAAGTTTGAGGGTTCGATATTCCCGAAACTTTCGCCGTAATTGTTATGATCAGAACCGTACAGATAATACCTGCCGTAAACATTCAATTTAGGGTAATTATTTCGTTTTACCACCCCAAGTTCAAGTTCTTTTTTCTTTATATTTTTTTCGTGCTTTTTCCAGATGACACTTTTTGTGTAATCCTGAAATTCCAATATATTAAATTTTGGAACATTCAAATCTGCAATTTTAGTTTTGTTTATATCGTAATTTTCTCCCGTATAAAAAGACAGCCAGTTGAATGATTCCTGCTCAATGCTCATAAGTTCGCTGATTTTATTTTTAGTTGCACTAAGCTGAATTTTTATATTATTAAGCTCGGTTTTTGAAATTTCTTTTGCGCTGAAAAGACGTTCATAATTTTCAAGATTTTTCTCCTGAAGCTTTAGTATCTGTTTATTAAGTTCAATTTGTTTTGAAGTCAAAAGTATCTTTGTATAGGTATCCAGCAGAGTCAGATTCATCTCCTGAAGTGTTTCTTTTGTTTCAAGTTCTTTTAATTCCGCATCTTCTTTGGCTATTTTTAAATTGCCGCCACGAACTCCAAAATCAAACAGATTGTAACCGACAGTAATTCCAAGAACAGACTGGTATCTGGTATAAGGATTGATGAAAGCATCTCCGATTGACATAACGGTTGTTTCTCTTACATCTCTGTAATTTTTTGTGTATTCGGTTCCTGCTCCAATGTTTAATTTAGGGAAATATTCAGACCTTGCCGCCCTTATACCCTGCTTTGAAATAAGGACATTGTAATCTGCAATCTTCAGATCATAAGAATGAGCTTTTGCTTTTTCAAGTACATGGTCAAAGCTGATTTTATCAGTAATTACAACAGGTTGATTTTTGTCTAAAATCTCTGTTTTTTCAGGACTTTCAACCGCACAGGAAATTATGCCGAAATTGATAAAGAATATCAGCGCAGATAAACAAAAAATTATACTATTTCTTAAAACTTTCAACTTTTTACTTTCGACTTGTTCCTTGACAAAATATTAGCATAAATAAAAATAAAAGTTATAAATTTAGTAAGTTATTTAAAAATTTGTTAATAAAACTTTCTCTTACTAATCTTCCGTACTGAAAGAATAAACCGTTTCACGCTCATAAAGCTCACCTTTTTTGAGAATGCCTTTTTCTTCGAAATTTTCAGTGTTTATTGCGTTAGGGAAAAACTGTGGTTCAACGCACAAAGCGGAGCGTTTTTCATACCTTGTGCCTGACTTGCCTGCGGGCTGTGATGATTTACCAAGGTGATTTGAGGTGTAGAACTGAAATCCGGGAAGATTTGTTGAAACTTTTAAAACGATACCTGTTTTGGGAGATTTAATTTTTGCGGCTTCAATTAAAGTTTTTCCGTCATATCCGTCTATGCAGTAATTATGGTCAAACCCGCCACCGATTTTTAGTTGTTCCGATTCGGAATTTATCACATCCCCTATTTTTTGCGGTTTGGAAAAATCAAACGGGGTATTCTTTGTTTCCAAAAACTTCCCTGTCGGAAGTGACAATTCATCATTTTCTGTTATATGTGGAGAATTAGGTAAAGTTACAATATGCTCGTATACGGCATTCTCTTGAGTGTTTTCGCTGCCGTCAAGATTAAAATACGAGTGATTTGTCATATTTATAAGGGTGTCCTTATCAGTTTTTGCCTGATATTTTATGTGCAAATTGTTGTCGTTATCAAATTTATAGATAACTTTTGCCTCAACATTTCCCGGATATCCGTTTTCTTTATCCTTTTTTGTATAAGTAAATTCTACGCCGTCAGGCAGAATATTTGCTTTCCAATTCTTAACATCAAATCCCTCGCTGCCGCCGTGGCAATGAGTTTTGCCGTTGTCTTTGTTTGCTTCAAGGGTGTATTCTTCATTATTTAATGAAAACTTTGCTCCGCCTATTTTATTTGCAACGGGTCCGATAGTAGCGCCTGCATGTCCGACAGGGGATTTTTCATAAGGTGTTACGCTGTTATATCCTTGAGTTACATCAACAAGATTCCCGTTTTTATCAGGAACTTTTATTGTGGTAATTGTAGCTCCAAAGGTTGATAAATCAACACTTGCCCCGTTTTTATTGGTTATAGTATATAAATACGCACTCTCATTTGTTTTCTCAACAGTACCGAAAGATTTTCGCTCTATTTTTATGCCGTCATAGTTCTCATTTGATACGGAATTTTTCACATCAATAGTTTTTACAAACGTATCAAACTGAGGTCTTTGCCACAAACATCTGTTTTGCGGGGCAGACGTAAAAGTAATCGGTTTATACACAATGTTAGGATTAAAATCTATCGGCATTTACTTACCTTCAACATCACTATAAATTAATAAAGTATTTTAAAGAAAAATTTTTGCTATATACAAGAAAATTTTCTTTACTAAACTCTGCCGTAGCAGTCCTCATAGCGTATAATATCATCTTCCGAGATATAATCACCCTTCTGAACTTCAATAATTTTGAGTTCGTCATCATAAGGATTTTGAAGGGAATGCTTTGCTCCGAGCGGAATATCAATGCTGTCACCTGTGTAAACATTGTATTCCCTGCCATCTCTTAATACAAGTGCTCTGCCTTCAAGAACAACCCAATGTTCGGAGCGGTGATTATGCGATTGCACTGACAGTTTTTGATGCGGAAGTACACAAATTGTTTTGGTCAGATATCCTTTACCGCTGTTAAGACATGTATAATATCCCCAAGGTCTGAATACTGTTTTGTGAAGTTTGATTGTATCGCTGGCTTTTTTTTTCAGCTTTTCATAAAGCCTTTTTACCCTTTGAGATTCATCGAGCTTACAAGCCATAATAGCATCTTCCGTTTCAACTATAATTACATCTTCCAAACCCGATACAGCAACGATTTCTTTTTGAGAATATATTAAAGAGTTTTTGACATTATCTACAACAACTTTACCTGTCAAAACATTCCCGTTTTCATCTTTTTCTTTTACGTTGTATATTGATTGCCATGAACCCAAATCGTTCCAGTCGGATTTTAGTTCCACAAGTGCAATTTTATCGGATTTTTCCATTATTGCATAGTCAATTGATACCGATTCCATTGAATCATATAAATCAAAATCAATCTGAGTTGATTTTGTGAAATCAAGCTCTTGTAATTTTTTATAAATATCAGGCTTATATTTATTAAGTTCTTCCAAAAATACGGAAACTTTTCCCATAAATATACCGCCGTTCCAATAGTAATCTCCGCTTTCGAGGTAGCGTTTAGCGGTCTCGAGATCAGGTTTTTCGACAAATCTTTCAACTTTGTATCCCGTATCCATAGGTTTTAGAGTCTTAATATACCCGTAACCTGTTTCAGGATATGTAGGTTTTATCCCGAAGGTTACTATATATCCTTGTTTGGCAAGAATTTCCCCCTGTTTTACTGTATTATTAAAAGCTTCAACATCTTTTATTAAATGGTCTGAAGGTACAATCAGAACAACATCATCAGACTCGGAATTTTGTGCAAAATACTGCATTGCGGCACCGATTGCGGGTGCTGTATTTTTACCTATCGGCTCACCCAAAACAATGTTTGAATTATCTATATTATTCAACTGTAATTTGATATTCGGATAATGAACAACGTTTGTAATCGTCAAAATATCCGAAGCCTGAGAAAACGTCAAAAGACGTTTAAAAGTCTTTTGTAATAAACTCTCAGCTTCATCAAATTTCAAAAGCTGTTTTGGATACATATCTCTTGATAAAGGCCAAAGTCTGCTTCCACTGCCTCCCGCTAATATAATACTTTTCATTATTTTACCTCACACATTAAACTCTTTATAACCCCGTCAGGATTCTCAACCTGAACAACTTTAGTATTTTCCATTAAAGATAATTCTTTTGCAAGTGCGTAATCATTTCCTCCGGGGAATGTTCTGTCACCCATAAACACTATTGTATCATCAGGATAAGAATTTCTCAAATGATGGGCAATCTGACCTTTTCCGCAACCTTTCGGAATAATATCAAGTGAAATATTTCCTCCGAGTTCAAAGTCATACTGCGGATATTTTTCTGACAGAATTTTTTGTATTTGTTTTCTTTCTCCAAAGTCTTTATCCCAAGCAGTATATTTTTCTCTTTCTTCATAAGTACATTCTCTGCCTATGACTGAGAAATTTATCATACCTGTTCTTTTTTCAATGTAATTCCCAAATAATTTGTTCGGATATTTTGTAACTTGTCTGAAATATTCCAAATCTTTAAGCAGATTTTCGTCATACTCAATTTCCTTTTTGTAAACAAGTTCTCCTTTTTTGTAAAGAGCATTCCCCATTGAACAGTACAATCCGTCAAATTCATCAATTACATCCTGCGGTAACTGTTCTCCGACCTTTGAATAATCCGAACCTGTTGCTATAAATGCACAATGAGTTTTTAACCATGGAAGAAAGAAATTCTTAAATTCCTGTGTCATTGGCAGTCTTGCCGGAGTTAAAGTCCCATCCATATCAAAAACGTATATTGTCATAATTTATCCCTTTTTATTATTTATATCATATTTTCAAGAATTTGTTTAATCGGTATCGGTCTTATATCTTCTCCTGCAAAATCAAAGCATTTTGTACTGTCGCCGACCATACGCATAATTTCATTTTTTCTTAAAAATTCGGGATTAACCTCTATTTTAGGGCTAAATCCTGTTAATTCCGCTAATAATCTTGTTATATCGGATCCTTTTGTTGTGGAACCTGCACAAATATTTAAAATATCATATTTTATATTATCATCAGTTGCCATTTTTGCAAATACTTTTGAAGCAAACGCAACATCAACATAATCTCTTTGAGTTTCAAGATTACCGACTTTTAATACCGGCTGTTTAGTCACAAAAGCTTCAACAAGTTTCGGAACAAGGAAATTTGTCCTTTGTCCTCTGCCTATCATATTAAACGGTCTTATAATCTTAATATCAAGACAATCCTTATAATTTTTTGAAATATATTCCATAATCATTTTGGAATAAGAATAATGGTTTTGCGGATTATAGCAGGTTTCTTCCATAATAAAATCTTTCCCGGAATTTCCGTAAACTCCTGCCGTACTTGTAAGGATTACTCTTGTACCTTCTGCACAAACTTCTTTGACTGCATCAAGAATGTTTTCCGAACCGTGCACATTTATATCATAAAGCATTGCAATATTCCCAAATGTCGGAGCTGCAATCGCTGCAAGATGTACGATACAATCAGGCTGAAAATCTTTGAATGCCGATTTTATTTCGTCAATATTCAAAATATCGACAACACAGTTTTTTACATTATTATTTGTAACTTCAAATCCTTTACCGTTAAGTGCAAGAACTTCAGCTCCTTTTTTCACAAGTTCTGATGTGACATAATTTCCTATAAAACCGTTTGCTCCCGTTACAACAACCTTATTCTTCATATTCTAAACCTCATTCTTATTTAACATTTCATTTAATTCTTCGTTTATTTTTTGAGCGCATTGTTCCCAGGTCGGATTTGACCATTTCTCTTTTATGACCGCTTCTTTTTCTTTCAATACTTCAGGATTTGTATAATAGTATTTTATTTTTTGAGCCCATTCAACAGGGTCATAAGGATTAGCATAATCTACTATATCTTCGCCTGTTTCAACAAGTGACGGAGTATCAGCCGCAATACAGAATTTCCCGTAGCAAAGACTTTCAGGTAATGTCAAACTCCAACCTTCATAAATACTCGGCAGAAGCGTAAATGCGCAATTCTGGTACAAGATATCAATTTCTTCGTCTGAAGGGGTAATCCAGATTACTTTATTTCTGATTCTTGTATCATTTTTTAAAATATTAATAAACCTTTCCGATTTCCATCCTTTGAAACCGCAAATAATAAGCTGCGGGATTTTTTCATCTTCTTTTGCAGTTCTTAATAACTCAAGCCAAGCTTCATACAGCAATTCGTGATTTTTTCTGGGCTGAACAGTTCCGACAGTCAATATGTATCTGTCTTTTATATCATATTTGGCAAGGATCTTGTCTTTTTGTTCCTGCGAAACTTTTCTTGTAACAATATCGCTCCCCCACTTTAAAACACAAGATTTTATAGGTGTCATACCGTTTTTAATCTGATATTCGCTACTGTCTTTTTGCGCAGTGGCACCTCCATATAAGATTAAATCAGAAATACCGTAGGTTTGATTTAAAAATTTACCGTATAACTCGATATTTTCTTTACTGTGCGTATGTGGAACAGTAATCGGAGTGAAGTCATATACGGTTGAAATATATTTAAAACCTATATCATTATGAGCCTGAGCCAATTCTCTGCCAAAATCATTCATCCCCAGAGATATAACAATATCTCTATTTTTAAAAGGCAAATTACTTTTGCGTCTGAACGGAAAATCATCCCTGATTTTCATTTTTGAGTTGTTTAAATCAATCATTCTGCCCTTATCAATATCCCCGTCACTTAAAGTATTTTTTAACTGAGAATAAGGCATATCGTAGTAGACTCCGCCTCTTATTGCAAAAAATCTTATATCATCTCTCAATTTTGCAAGTTGTCTGCCGAGTATCAGTTCTGCTCTTGGAATACCGGTAAGCCATGGAATATCAAAAAGCGAATAGTCGTAATATACAACAGGTTTTGTTACGTCAGTCTGAACATCATCTTCGTCAAAGTCGGTTTCCGTTTCCGGTGATGCAGCCTGAATTTGCAGTAACAATTCATATATATTGTCTGCGGCTTGATGCCAAGTTGTTTTATGATATTCTGTTCTGATTTTTTCTTCCGCTGTATTTAATTCATTCTTATTATTTGAGTAAAAACTTATTTTTTGTGCCCACTGTGACGGATGATGAGGAATTATATATTCAAAGTAATCTTTCCCGAAATCTCTCATTATCATATTGTCGTTGCATAAACACAACTTTCCGTACCAAAGGGCATCAGTGCAGCTTTTGCTTTTATACAACGACGGATTTATTACAAAAGCGCAATTTTTGTATAAAACATCAAGTTCCGATTCATCAGAGCAGGAAATAAATCTGATTTTATCTTTTACCAAAGGATTAGTTGTCATTGAGGAATATAAATCGCTTTTCGTATCGGATATTTTGCCTGTAATAACAAGAACAGGAATGTTTTTTTCGGATTTCAGGGCAAGCTGGCAATACGCCTGATACAAAGAACGATAATCCGCACCGTAATCAAAATCCGAAACAGAAAGAATATATGGCTCATTCAAACCCAACTTGTCCATAATTGTTTTTTCTTTATTTTCTGCTTTTATATCCGTAAAGTTATAACCCGTTTCGCAAACAATACCATCAGGAATATTCAGACTGTTTTTCCTGAAATATTTTTCATAAAAAAGATCCTGAATTGCTTTTGCAGGGTAGATGACCGTATTACAGTTTCCCTGAATCCATTGCAGATAATTCTTATATGATGTGGTATCCAAACCGTATAATTCTTTATAAAAATAATCAGTGTCACAAAAATCGGATAAATAATAAACAATTTTAAAATCGGACATCAGCCTTTTTAATTTGTTAAAATATTCTTCTTTCTTTGAGCCGTAAGTGCCGCATGAAAAAACAGCGTCCCCGTCTTTGTAAGGGGCTTCCACATACAAAAATCTTACGGGTTTATCCTGTTTGTGACGGTTTGATTTGTATTGATACTTGAGTTTTAGAGCATTTATATTATCGGCAAGCTTAGAGAGTATATTTTTTTTTGATTTTTTATACTTTGAATAAGCCTTTAATAAATCTTTCGTTTTAAAAAGCCATTTAAGTTCATGAGGTTTAATTTCGGCTATTCCGTATTTCAAAGCGACAGAAAATTTTACAGTCTTGCCCGATAAGTATAAATTTTTAGCCAACATCAATTCCGTTCTGACAATATCCGAAAGCTCACCATTATTACTGACAAGGCTGTTTGTCATATCCATCCAAATAGTCATTATTAATTATATCCTCTCTTTTCTAAACTAAGGCAGGAATATTATTGTTTTTCTTGATTCTTTCTTCGACAATCATTTTGCAAAGCTCTTCAAAAGAAACTTTTGTTTCCCAGTCTAAAGCTGATTTTGTTTTTTCAATATCCCCTGCGTTTTGTTCAGGAACATTATGCAATTTTATTATCATTTGACCTGTTTTTACATCCGTTCCCGTAACAAAATCATTTTCAGATGCCCATTCAATATTTAAACCCAGATGTTTTGAGCATTCATTTATAAAATCTTTTATACTATGATTTTTCCCGTTTGCAAGCAGATACCAGTCAGGTTTTTGCTGCTGAAGCATCGTCCACATACCGAGTGCAAAATCACCGGCATAAGACAAATCATAAATTTTGTTTTCTGTTTCATATAAAGAGTCAGTTTGCCCTGCACAATATTTTACAAGGTAATCCAAAGTATTTTTCAAAAATTTGTCACTCAAAGAGTAAGGATTTTCACTCTCGTAAAGAACACCTGAGCAAGCAAATAAATTAAAACTTTCGTTATAGTTTGTTATAATCCAGTGACCGAAAAGTTTTGAAGTTGCATAAGGTGATTTCGGTGCGCAAACAAGACAATCTCCTTTGTAGTCATTTTTAGCATCCCCGAGCATTTTATAAGATGAAGCCTGAAATAATTTTGTTTTCGGCGAAAATTCTCTTATCATTTCCAAAAGATTTATAACACTTAGTCCGTTTTCAACGGTTGCATAAACAGGGTTTTCCCATGACATTTCTTCATTTACATTTGTATCAAGATTGTAAAATTCATCAGGCTGAACACGATTGAACAATTTTGCAATATTAGAAATTTCAAGCAAATCAAACTCAACAAGTTCAATTTTATCATACAAACCCAATTTCTTTAGTTCTTCAAAAGCTTCGGATGAATTTCTTCTGTATAGACCTATAACTCTGTAATCTTTATCAAGTAGCAGTTGTGCAAGACTGCTCCCGTATTTGCCCGTAACTCCTGAAATGACAGCAACTTTTCTTTCCATAGTTTTTAAATCCTTATCCCTCTTATACAAAATACACCATATTATTTTTTGATGCTATAACGAACACATTTTTTTTTCAAGTAAAGACAGTGTAGTGAATAAAAAAGAAAGGATATTTATGAAAAAATACGCAGCTCAACCACTTAAAAATAAAAAGGATATCAAAGCCGTTGAAAATTATCTGAAAAACAAAAGCAAAAGAGATTATACTATCTGGGTTCTGGGTTTAAATTCCGGACTAAGAGTATCAGACATAATCAATCTCAATGTTGAGGATGTCAAAAATAAAACCCATATTACTATTATTGAAAAGAAAACTAAAAAAGTTAAATCATTTTATATAAACTCTAAATTAAAAAATGTTTTAAATGAATTTATAAAAAACAGGGAAGCAAAAGAACCTTTGTTTTTGGGAAAACAAGGTAAACGTCTGAATCGTAAAGAAGTTTACAGATTTATTATAAATGCCTGTATTTCATTAGGTATAAATACAAAAGTTTCAACTCATACAATGAGAAAAACATTTGGTTATCATCATTATCAGCAATATAAAGATGCTGTTATTCTGCAAAAAATATTCAATCACAGCAGCCAAAGGATAACGCTTATTTATATTGGAATAGAACAGGATGAAATTGATTGGTCATACAAACATTTTGAGCTGTAAAAATCAATTTTTCTTCTTTTGCATGTAAATAAAAGACGAAGCTATCAAGGTTAAGAATAGACAATACAAAACAGAAAATAACTTTCCTGCAAACGTATATGTTTCAATTTTCGTAATATTTACATAAAAAGTCATAATCATCTGGTGCAATATAAAACATTCAAAAGAAATATTTCCGAGGAATACAAGCGGCTTTGCGCAGAATATTTTAGAAATATAGCCTTTACCTATTGTGAATATAAATAACGTAAATAAAGCAGGAACAATCCAGCATAAAGTAATTTTATAATAGCTCGGAAGTGTTATACACATAAGAATAGCCCATAATCCGAATGATAATATTTCCAATGCTGTATAGACGATGTTATTATTTTTAATATTTCCCAAAAATCTGCTAAATTCAGGAACAAGCATTCCCAGGCTCATCCCTGCGATATATTCAACAAGTCTTGCAGGCGGGAATATATACATCCAAAATGCAAGTTTATGCTCCTGTACCCCTTTACAAAATGAGGAATAAATAAATATCCATAACACGCAGTATACTAAAATACCAGCAAAAATTTTATTAGCATGAATGGATTTTTTAATTTTGCAAAACAAGCTCAAAACAGGAGTTCTCATCAAATATAAAAACATAATTGTTGATAAGAACCACCCAACACCGTTAAAAGAAAAATAACCTGTTTCAGACCATGACTGAACAAGGAATAAATCTACAAACAGCTGAACTACGGATTTTTTATAATCATGGAAAGGAGCATTGGTTGCAATGCTTTGGGCTATATTAGATGTATAACACATTGTAATAATGATTGATATAAAATATAACGGATAAAATTTCTTAATTTTCTTTATCATATATTTGAAAATTTCGCCAACAGTCAGTTTTATATCTTTTTCCCCTGCTGAAAATGCACTTAAAAAACCACTTAGGATAAAGAAGAAGGCAACAGGAGCAATCCCAAAACAGCCAAAGAAATTACCTTTACAAGCAAACCAGTACCAATGCTGATGTAGAATAAATATCAAGAAAAAAGCTATAAAACGTAAAAACTGTAATTGCTCAAGTCTATTTTCTCTCATCATATCCTTTCTATGTCTTTTCTTTGTCCCATAATGTATCAATTTTGGACACTAAATACACACCAAATAATTTAAAAATAAACACAACTTTCTGTCAATGTTTTTTGAGGAGATATGAAATTATTAAAGATATTTATTGTTTGAGTGAATACAATTCGGTTTTTTGTCACATTTTGATACAATTTGGGACTCAGTTAATAATTTTTGTGAATTTTAGTAAAACTGTTATGAACATAAAAGTAAGAAAAAGAGCTGTTATATCGTTTGTTATTACCGTAATTTTTTTGCTTTTGGCAAATAAATGGTATTTCTACTATAAATCAATACCCGTAGAATTTGATACCAGGGTAAGTGATGATATAAAAGGTAAAATTGAAATTCAGATAAATAAGCACGACAATACAGATTTTACTTCATACAAGTCTGTATCTGATGAAATTCAAATTACAAAAGTGCCGACACATCACTCTTATGATGTTAAACGTGTAAAAAAGGCAAAACGGCTTAGATTTCTGTTCTCTGAAATGCCTCAGAATAAACCGATTAAAATACAAAATTTAAAAATTAGGAATGCGGTTTTGGCTCCTGAGAATTTTTCAGCAGAAGATGCCGATTTGACTCTTAAAGATAATTCGCTTGTTATTATCCCGAGCAAAAACAATTTTATACTGAATTATAATGAACCGCTGCAATTTAAAATAAAGCCGAAATTTGAATGGACTTTGTTTGTTATAATATTTGTTCTTACTTTTCTTTTAACATATAAGCTTACAGACTATGTAGCGGATTTTAAAAGCATACAAAACAAATCGAGAATTGATATTATTTTTCTTCTTATATTTTTTATATGTTTATTTGTTCCTATGTCAAAAATCAGTCAAGATACATTTTCTGAGGAGGAAAATCGTAATTTGGCAGAATGGAAACCGCTTATTGTTTCACCTTATGAGCTTAATTATTCTTTTGGCAAAGATTTTGAATCATATTTTTCTGATAGATTTTATATGAGAAAATATGTAATATCTTTTTACCGAAAACTCAAAATCGGGATATCTAACAAATTAAGCGAACACAATAATATTTGGTATAATAAAAAAACAGGCTGGGCATTCATGAAAAGCTGGATTGAAGTCCCTGATATTACTCCCGAAATGCCAAAATACATAAAAAGTATTAAAAAACTGAGTGATTTTTGTCAGAAAAATAATATAAAATTATATCTTGTTATTGCACCTGTAAAGGAAGAAATTTATTCACAAGAAATTGAGCCGTTTAAAGTTATGCAGGAAAACGGAAAGGTTTTTGAAAAAGAAATTAATAAAAATTTTGGGGATATTACTTATTTCCCCATAGATGAACTAAAACAGGCATCAAAAACGAATTACGTTTATCCTAAAACCGATCCGCACTGGACGGAAGAAGGCGGATATCTGGCATGCAATAATTTCTTAAAACGTTATGGCTTTATTCCTTTCAGTGATAATGACTTTAACATTACAGAAAGGGTTTTACCTATAATAACGGATATTCCTGACTGGATAGGGGATGATTATTCGGGTTATTATTACAAAACATTGGGGCTTGTTAATAAAGACAATTACAAACATTATGAATACAAATATGAAAGTGATCTCAAACATATATTAAAACAACCTGATGTTCGTTTGTATTCAAAAGATACCGTATTTTTAAGAGCTAAAAATCCCCAGAAAGTTTATATAATAGGCGACTCTTATACTGAAAATTATTACAGATTTATCAGATTTGCGTTCAAAAATGTAATAAAAAGAAGGGTAAATAATGCACTGCAAGATAATTCATCTTTTAATCTGTATAAGTATGAAATTTTGGAAGAAAAACCCGATATATTGATTTTTGTATATAATACACTCAACTTTAAACGTTTTCTCACCCTCTGGGATGAGTAGGGAAAACTGAAAGGATTTAGTAAATGCTTTTTTCATCAATGACATTTGTATATATGTTTTTACCGATAGTTCTTTTGTTGTATCTTGTAACAAAAAAAGAACTTCATAATCCGATTTTGTTGGTAGCCAGTCTTATTTTTTACGCTTGGGGAGAACCGAAATACCTTGCGATAATGCTTCTTACAATTTTAATCAACTACTTTGGAGCTATCGTAATTTCTAAATACCCGCAGCATAAAAAATTAACTCTTGTCGCAACTATTATTGCAAATCTCGGATTTTTGATTTATTTCAAGTATTTCAATTTCTTAATAGCAAACTGCAACGGAATATTCCACTCTCATATTCATCCGCTCAATATTATTATGCCTATCGGAATTTCGTTTTATACATTTCAGGCATTATCTTATGTTATCGACGTTTACAGAGGTGAATGTGCCGTTCAGAAAAATATCTACAAACTTGCATTGTTTATTTGTTTATTCCCTCAGTTAATAGCAGGTCCTATCGTAAAATACCACGATATTGAAGAACAGATTGATTCAAGAGAAGTTAATTTTGATAAAGTAAATCTTGGGGTGAAAAGATTTATTATAGGTTTATCTAAAAAAATGCTTATTGCTAATACTATGGGAGCAATAGCGGATAAAATTTTCATTCAGGATCCGCATAACTTTTCACATGCAATAGCCTGGCTTGGTTCTGTTGCATATACCCTCCAGCTTTATTTTGATTTTAGCGGATATTCCGATATGGCAATCGGTTTAGGTTTGATATTCGGTTTCAAATTTATGGAAAACTTTAATTATCCTTATATTTCAAAATCAATCACCGAATTTTGGAGAAGATGGCATATATCGCTTTCGACATGGTTCAAACAGTATGTTTATATCTCACTTGGCGGAAACAGGGCAGGCAAACTTAAAACCCTGCGCAATCTCGGGATTGTATTTTTGCTGACAGGTATATGGCACGGAGCGGAATGGACATTTGTTATTTGGGGTATATGGCACGGATTTTTCATAATTCTTGAAAAAATACTCAATATAAAAGAATTTGATGCAAAACCGCATTCGCTATGGGTGAATGTCTTACGGCATATTTACTGTATATTTGCCTTTTCTGTCGGTTGGGTTATTTTCAGAGCCCCTGATATACACTATGCGTTTGAATATATTATGAATATGTTTGGGGTGCTGAAATTGAATCCTTCTATGTTTGCATACCACAGTGCATATTATGTAGAAAATATAGAAATAATAACATTTATAGCGGCAATTTTGTGTGCGGTTCCGTTATTCAGAAGGATGCTTGAAATCAAGAACAAATACGCAAAAGCTTTTGTAAACATTTGGCTTTTAGTATTATTCCTGTTATCTTCGGTTTCTATTGCGGCAAATACATACAATCCGTTTATTTACTTCAGATTCTAACTGATTTTACATAATTGAAAAAGAATGCTAAAATTTGAATTATGGATATTTCAAAAAAGAAAAAATTAGCTGCGAGTTTTTCGATAGTTTCTAATATCTCTCTCACCGTTTTAAAGCTTTTTGCGGGTATTATTTCGGGGAGTCTGAGTATTGTATCGGAAGCAATTCATTCAGTCAGTGATTTTTTTGCTTCTCTCATTACATATTTTTCTGTTATAAAATCTTCAAAACCTGCTGATAATGATCACCCTTACGGACATGGCAAATATGAGGATATGGCAGGATTCATTGAGGGAATTTTGATAATCGGAGCATCATTTTTTATTATATGGGAAGCAGTAAGAAAAATTATATCAGGCGTTCCCTCTAGTTCTGAAAATATTTTGGGGATTGCGGTTATGACAATTGCCGTCCTTGCAAATACTGTTGTGAGTACAATATTATTAAAAGTTTCAAAAGAATCAAATTCTGTATCGCTTTATGCCGATGCTCAGCATCTGCGAACGGATGTATATTCATCTTTTGGTGTACTGTTTGGCTTAATTTTGATAAAGTTTACAAAATACTCAATCCTTGACCCTGTAATAGCAATTCTTGTTGCCGTATTTATATACAAAGCAGGATACGGAATATTAAAGCGAACCTGGATGAACCTTCTAGACCACTCTTTGCCTGATGAAGATATCAAAAAAATTAAAAATATAATAAAAGGCTCAGGGAGAGCAAAACTCAAAAGAAACAGCATAAAAACCCGACAGGTCGGACCATCTACGGATATAGACCTTATTTTGCAGTTCCCGCAGGATACAACTATTTGTGAATGTCACAAAATATGTGATGAAATTGAAAATCAAATCAAAGAATTGTTTTTTAACTGTTCTATTTCTATTCACGCAGAACCGTCATGTTATAAAAAGAATTGCAATAAAAACTGTGAAAATAATGAGCCTGAACTGAGCGGGAAAATATAATATGAATTATTTAAGTATTTTTTATAACAGATGGTGCAGGCTTGACGATAAAATCAGATTTTTTATCATTGGGTGTGTCAATGCTGCAATATCATATATTATATTTATAATTTTTATTCTGCTCCTTGGGGAAGAAATGCGTCAGCTTTGTGTTGTTTTACAATGGGCAATTTCTTCTGTATTTTCGTACCTGAACCAGAAATTTTTTGTATTCTGTACCAAAGGTAATTATCTTAAAGAGTATTTTAAATGCTGTTCAACATGGGCGCTTAGCTATTTTTTAAATGTTATATTGCTTGAAATATTTGTCAGGTTTATTACAAATGTATTCATATCACAATTCATATCATTACTGCTTGTTTCTGTTTTGACTTATATACTTTTTAAATTCTTCGCATTCGCAAAGAAAAAGTAAGTTTTTTGTAAAATTTTTGCAATAAATAAGCAAATTTTTATTATAACTGGCATTAAGAAAATATGCTTGAAAGTATCAGTAGTCCAAATTTTAATAATTTGCAAAAGAGATATTCAATTTTGTTTATTGTAAAGATGCAAGAAAAATGGGAACTTTGGAAGAATCGAAAGGTTGCGGAATAAAAGATACTCATTATTATGAAGAATTTAAGGAAGATTTCATAGATACTTTGACAAAAAGTTCAACTGCTAAAGAAATTAACGAGTTCTTGCTATAAGTTTGCAGGGTGCAATTATTTGCACCTAATATAACCTCGTTTACGAACCTAGGTTCTGCAACTCGGTATTCTTGCTAGGACTCGTTTTGAGCTGTCCGTCAGGGAATCTGTTGTCTTGCTTGTTGGCGTTTAACGGCAATTTCGCATTTTGTTTTCAGCTATTTCGTCGCTTGCGAATAAAAATGTTCCAGCCTCAGCTCACTCGCGCTGAACTCCAAAACAGAGCTTCTCATCTCACTCAATACACAAAACTGAAGGGTATAGCTTATGCTATACCCTTCAGTTTGGGCATGAAGAGACTCGAACTCCCACGCTTGCGCACTAGTTCCTAAGACTAGCGTGTCTACCATTCCACCACATGCCCATATTCTATTGTCAATCGAAACTTCGTTCCGAGAGCGTGTCTACCCCTCTCCTCGAAAGATACTTAATCTTTCTCGTCGGCAGAGTAACAAGCCCATATTTTATAGTCAAATTACTTAGACTATTACTGCGCCTCGCATTAAACGCCACCGCTCACAAGTAAATCAAAAAATAAACTTTTTGCTTATACTTGTTCGTCTCTCGCTTTCGCTCGTGGCTCTGCTCGGCTTGCACCACATGCCCATATTCTATTGTCAAATCGAAACTTCGTTTCAATAGGATTTACCCTCTAATAAATTATAATAAGCCAAGTCAGATGTCAAGTAAGTAGTAAGTAGGATGGGTGAAACCCATCATTTTTTATAAATTACTTATTACTGAACAATTTTTACCCCTGAACTTGTCCCAAGACGCTGCGCTCCGCTTTCAAGCATTAAAATTGCCGCCTCTTTATCTCTTATCCCGCCTGATGCCTTGACTCCTAAACCTGCATCCTTTACGGTCTTATACATCAATTCAACATCATTTGATTTTGCGCCTACACCGTTTTTGACAAATCCTGTGGAGGTCTTTACAAAATCTGCTCCGCCTTCAATGCAATATTTGCAAGCTCTTATTATTTCTTCCTCATTAAGCAAGTCTGTTTCAATAATAACTTTTAAATTATGCTCGCCGCAGGCTTTTTTTATTGATTTAATTTCGTTCACAACAAAAGACTTGTCGCTTTCTTTAAGTTTGGTGACGTTTATAACCATATCGATTTCATCTGCCCCATCAGATATTGCTTGTTGAGCCTCAAAAACTTTTACTTCGGTTGTATTTGCACCTAAAGGAAATCCGATAACTGTGACAATTTTAATATCAGTTCCAAGCAGGTGTTGTTTTGCAAGCTTTACATAACAAGGATTTACGCAAACTCCGAAAAACTTATATTCTTTTGCTTCTTCAAAAAGCCTGATTAACTCAGCTTCAGAAGCATCTTGCTTTAATAGGGTATGTTCTATGTGACTGTTTATATTTTCCATTATTTCTCTCCTTACTATATATTATTTAGTATTTGACTAACCTGATCACTATGATTCAGCGTATAAAAATGAAAAGCTTCAACTCTATTTTTTATTAAGTCCTGACATTGTTTTATTGCAAATTCAGTACCTATTTCTTTAGTGCTGTCAGGATATTTTTCAAGTTTATCCAAAAAATTCCGAGGTACGGTAATTCTTGCCAGTGAGGTCATTTTTTCTATCTGTGCATAGCTTCTGACAGGCATTATCCCTGGAATTAACGGTTTAGAAATCCCCTTATTTTTTACCGATTCTGCATATTTGTAAAATTTGTCGTTATCAAAAAATAATTGCGTAAAAATTGCATCCGCACCCTGTTCAACTTTATATTTCAAATGCTCTATATCGTTTTCAATCGTCAGACTTTCGATATGCCCTTCAGGATAGCCTGCAACCCCGATTGATAATGTCGTTTTTTCTTTTATAAAATTAACAAGTTCATCAGCGTGTTTAAAATCAAGTTCATCAGGGGTTATATAATCGGGAATATCCCCTCTCAAAGCCAAAATATTTTCTATCCCCAAATTTTCAACCGAAATAATATGTTTTTCGATTTCTCTTTTTGGCATAGATACACAGGTGAAATGCGGCATAAGATTAAATTCTAAATCCCGAATGGATTTTAAATCTTCAAAAGTGAACCTGCTCAACCCTCCGCTTGCGCCATAAGTCAATGAAACTAATACAGGATTATATTTTTTCAAAATTCTCAGTTCTTCAAAAAGTCCCGAAATATCACCGTTTTTAGGCGGAAATACTTCAAATGATATTTTAAGTCCTTTATTATAATATTTGTTTGAATAGATTTCTGACAGTTCCATATAGTGATTATAATTGAAAGTTATCAATTTTATAAATTATTTGCGAAACTTAATAAACAATGCTTAATTTATGTAATTGAGAATTTCTGACAGGTTTTTATTATCAATAATAATATTGGCATTTTCTTTCAATATCGGTTTTGCGCAAAAAGCGATTTTTTTTGACGCAAACTTAAACATACTCAAATCATTTGCCCCGTCACCGACAGCAATAGTATTTTCTTCCTCAACATTAAGCAATTTCTGAAGTTTTTTCAGCATTTGTCCTTTACTGTCGTTAAACATCATTTCCCCGCCGACTAATCCTGTTAAAACACCGTCTTTTGAGTGCAAAATATTTGAAAATTCCCCGTCAAGTTCAAGATTTTGAGCAAAAAGGGTTGTTGCATTTTTAAACCCTCCGGAAAAACAAACGACCTTATAGCCTTTTTCATGCAAACCTTTGACAACCTCTTTTGCTCCGTTCATTAATGGTAATTGAGCGCAAATTCTATCAACTTTTGAAACATTAAGTCCCTTTAGCAAGGATACCCTGTATGTCAGACTTTCAAAAAAATCCAGCTCTCCGCGCATTGCGTTATCGGTTATAGCTTTAATTTTTTCTTCTATTCCGATTGCTCGGGCAAAAAACTCTAATGTTTCCCCGTCCATCAATGTCGAATCAAAATCAAATACAGCTAATTTGTTTGTCATAATTTACACCGTCAGATTTACATATTTCGGGTTATGAACACCGTCAATTCGGGCTATTTCATTCAATACATCATCGCCGACGGTTGAATCTATATTTATAACCATTATTGATTCGGTTTCGTGCTTATCGTTTTTCTGAACAACGTTCATTGAACCGATGTTTATCCCTCTTTCTCCGATAATCTGAGCGACTTTTGCAATCATTGACGGTTTATTTGTATGAGGAACAATAAGTTCATGTTTTTCTGGTCTTATACTTGTTTCATAATCATTTATTTTAACTATTCTCGGGATATCTTTAGTCACAAGAGCTCCTGCAACAACGGTTGTTTCTTTGTCCGTTGTCAGTTTTACCGTAATTCTTCCCGCAAAATTAGATTTGATTTTTGAACGGGTTGAAATAATGTCTATTCCTCTTTTCTTTGCTATAACAGGAGCATTTACATAATTTACCCCTTCAAGTCTTGAGGATAAAATACCTTTCAAAACGGCTACTTCCAAAGGCTGAATATCCAAATCCGCCAAATATCCGTCAGCGGTTATTTCGATGGTTTTAACCGCTCCTGTTGAAATTTGTACGGCAAGTTCGCCCGAATTTTCTGCGATTTGCATATAATCTTTTACCTGCTCTAATTTATCAGGTCTTAGTGACGGTATATTGACGGCTGAAGAAGCACTTCCGCCCGACAAAACTTCTTTTATCTGTTCTGCAACATCTATTGCAACATTCATCTGGGCTTCCTGCGTACTTGCACCAAGATGAGGTGTAAGTACGATATTCCCTGAACAGTTTATCAAAGGGCATTGTGTGATATTCGGTTCGTTTTCATAAACATCAACTGCCGCACTTGCAACATAACCATTATCTATTGCTTCTTTTAAATCATTCTCATTGATAATTCCGCCTCTTGCACAATTCACAAGTCTGACGCCTTTTTTCATTTTAGCTATGGTATCTTTGTTTATCATATTTAGGGTATCTTTTGTTTTAGGAACATGCACCGTTATAAAATCGCATTTACCCCAAAAATCATCAAGATTTTCAATATAATCCGCACCAAATTTTTCAACGACTTCTTTTGATGAAAACGGGTCATAAACAACGACTTTCATTCCCAAAGCCAAAGCAACTTCTCCTACATGAGAACCGATTTTACCAAAACCTATTATTCCCAAAGTCTTTTTATAGAGTTCGCAGCCTGTGAATTTACTTCTGTCCCATTTTCCTTCTTTTGTAGAAGTAGCAGCAGGAGCAATATTTCTTGCCATAGCAAGCATAAGAGCAATTGTATGTTCTGATGCCGCCATAGTGTTACCGTCAGGAGAATTTACAACAATAATTCCTCGCTGAGTTGCAGAATCCAAATCAATGTTATCAACTCCGACACCGGCTCTGCCGATAATTTTTAAATTCTTACCTGCTTCAATAATTTTAGGAGTGACTTTAGTTTGACTCCTTACCATCAAAGCATCATAATCGCCGATAATTTTTACAAGTTCATCTTCACTCATTGTCGGCAGAAAATCTACCTGTGCGGCAGGTTCAATAATATTTCCCGCCGATTCGTTTATTTTGTCCGTTACTAATACTTTCATTTTATTTCCCCAATTCTTTGATTACCGTTGCAACGCCTGTTCCGACTTCAAATTTGTAGCCTAATTTGTATAAAGTTGCTTCAAGAGCACCGACGGCAGAAATTAAATCTCTGTCGCATACAAAACCTAATGTGCCCATTCTGAAAATTTTGTCTTTGAGTGCATTTTGGCCGTTTGCAACCACAATATCAAAATCTTCTTTCATGACTTTTCTTATATCAGGTACTGAAATCCCTTCAGGGGGAAGAATAGATGTTATTGAATGACTTGCATTTTTATCATCTTTAACAACAAGTTCCAGACCAATTGCCCTTATAGCATTTCTCAAAGCCATACAGTGACGTCTGTGGCGGGCATTCATATTCTCAATACCTTCTTCTTTAATCATTTCAAGAGCTTTATTCAAGCCGACAAACAAATTAACGGCAGGAGTAAAAGGAGTTGAATTTGCCTGAACAGATTTTTTGTGAGCAGCCCAGTCAAAATAGAAACTCGGATGTTTGCATTCTTCATAAACTTTCCATGCTCTTTCGTTTGCAACAAGAAAGGCAATCCCCGGAGGAATCATAAAGCCCTTTTGAGAACCTGAAACAAGAACATCAATACCCCATTCATCGGGTTTACATTCCATTGCACAAACTGATGTTACCCCGTCTACAACAGACAAAGCTCCATGCTCTCTTATGATAGAACAAAGTGTTTTAATATCATTTGCAGCCCCTGTGGAGGTTTCACTTTGCGTCAAAGTTACGATTTTAATTTTCTTTTCCGTATCAGATGCAAGCTTCTGTCTTAAAACTTCAGGGTCAATAACTTCTCCTGTTTCAACCTCTATTTTATCAACGATTGCCCCTCTTGACTGAGCAATTTTAGCCCAACGGTTGCCAAAATTCCCAAGCACAAGTGATAAAACATGATCACCCTCATTTATAAGGTTTTCAAGTGCTGCACACATTGCGCCTGTCCCTGAAGATGTATAAACAAAAACATCATTCTTTGTTCTGAAAACATACTTCAAATTAGCATATACATTTTCAAGAATTTTTGAAAATTCGCTGCTTCTGTGACCAATCGGATGTTTTGCTATTTCTAGCATAACACTTTCCGGAACGGGTGTCGGTCCCGGTATCATCAAAAAAGTTTTATCCCTCATAATATATCTCCCTTTTTACTATATTCTTAAGATAACACATACAAATAATAATAGCAAAATGTTTTAAGTTATTGAATTAAATTATCTTAATTAAATAGCCGGATATGTATAATTTATGTTACAATTTATCTATGCAGACTGATATAGAAAACATAAAAATAAAAAGAATGACTCCTGATGATATTGACGGAGTTATAAAAATAGAAGAAAAAGCTTACGGGGATCATCACTGGTCTAAAGAGTCATTTCTTCAGGAGCTCAGTAATGATTTAGCGTGGTATTATTCTCTGTTCGATAATAGCGGGGAGCTTGTTGCTTATGCGGGGACTTGGCACATATTGGAAGAAGCTCATATAACAAATGTTGCGGTTTCAACGGAACATAGAAGAAAAGGATACGGTGAAGCCCTTTTAAAGCGTATTATTGATGATTGCTACAAAGAAAAAATAAAATATATCACCCTTGAAGTTAGAGCAAGTAATATTGCCGCAATAAACCTTTATTCAAAATTCGGATTTTCATCATTCGGAAGAAGAAAAAAATATTATCAGGATAATAATGAGGATGCCCTCATTATGTGGACTAAAAATATTTTTTATGAAGAATTTAAAACTGCCTATGAAGCAGTCTGTTCTCAGATAGAAAAAAGGATTCATGCTGATGAATGAAGATGTATTGATACCGAAAATGAAAAGACTTGACGGGAAGCAAAGAAAAATCAGAATACCCGTTTTGAATTTTGCGCTTATAATTCTTTGCACTCTGCTTATTATCGGTTCTACATTTATAAATATCAATCTGAAGCATTATATTCTGCCTGAAGGTTTTTTTTCCGGCGGAGAATTTAGTGCATCAGATTATATTTATACCTTTTCAATAATTCCGCAAATCCCCGTATTGCTTTTTGTCTGCTCGTTTCTTGGTAAAAAACTTGCAATGACATGCGTTTGTTTGTATTTAATATTGGGGTTTTCTTTATTCCCGATATTTGCGCTCGGCGGTGGAATTTCTTATATTACGCAGTACAGTTTCGGGTATATTCTGGCTTATTTCCCTGCGACTTTGATTATCGGTAATATTCTTAAAAGAAAATACTCATTTCTTAACATTTTGATTTCTGCCGTTGTCGGGGTTCTTATTATCCATATTCTCGGAATATTTTATATGACAATACTTGCATTTATTAAGCAGGAAGGGAAAGAATTTATCACAGGATGGATAAGTGCGCAAAGCGGTTTGAAAATTGTATATGATATGGTTTTAAGCTTTGTCGGTATTCTTATAGGTAAGTATTTTCATGAATTTTTGAAATTTATATCTGATTAATATTTGAAAGATACTTTAAAATATGATAATATAACATCATAACAGTGGAGGCTTTATGAATTTTGCAGAAATTTTCACGGATATTCCGGTTCTTATAGTATTGTTTACGTTCGTATTTTCTTTAATATATTGTTGTACTCAGTATCTCAAAGTAAATAAAAATTTGAAAATTATTTTGAAATTTATTTCAACTTTTAAGAAAACAGATTTGAATTTCAGATTCAAAGAGCTTGATACATGGATGCTTTCAAACCCTTATGTAGCATCAATGTGGATAGAGTTTAAAAATACTCTTGTATTCTCTGAATCGGTTGCGCTAAAAGATGGAAATGACTTTCAGTATCAGGATGTATCTTCAACGGTGCAAAATGTTCAGACTACGGTAGATCCATTGTATTTCTTTAATGAGGAATCTCTTGTAACTTCAAAATTCAATTATAAAATGGTTCAGACAATACCGACAATTCTTACAGGTTTCGGGCCGTTGTTTACATTTATGAAAATTGCGGTTGCATTCGGTCTGATTGACTTTTCATCTCCTGATAAAACAATCAATTCAGTTGCAAACTTCATGTCAGGCATGCAGGCTGCGGCATTTGTATCAGTTGTTGCTGTATCTTCATCATTGGTTTATTTGCTTGTTGAAAAAGCATTATTCCAAAAATTTTGTAAGATTCCTCTTGGCAAAATAAGTAATAATCTTGGTGAATTGTTTGCAAGTATTACATCTGAAAAATTCTTGTATGAACTTTTAAGAGAATCTAAAATCCAAAACAACTCAAATGCGCACATGGTTTCTTCTATTCCAAAACAATTCCAAAGTGCGTTTAATGAGACAATGGCTGCAAATTTAGTTCCATACCTTGAAAATTTGATTTTCGGACTAAATCAACTTAATAAGCAAATGAAAGAAGTTGCAAAAGCGCGCAGCGGCGGAGATGAAGTAGACGGATTGTTCTAGGAGATATTAATTATGGCAATGATGCAGCGAGGGCATAAAGGCGAAGAAGATGCAGGAAATATTTTCTGGGTAACAATGTCAGACTTGATGTTAGGTTTGGCAATTATCTTTATTACTTTATTCGTTCTTGCAATGACAGGGTTTAACCAAAAATCGGTTCAACAGCAAAAAGTAAAGATGGACGTCGCTCAAAAGATTGAAAATGAATTAAAGAAACATAATATAAAAGCAGAAGTCGATAAAATGACAGGGGATTTAAAAATACCATCTTCCGCATTGTTTGAAGTGAACAGTTATGTCCTCAAACCTGAAGGTCAAGCGTTTTTAGCAAAATTGACACCGATTTATGTTAATACAATTTTTGAAAATGAGAAACTTGCAAATAACATTGACAGTATTATTATTCAAGGGCATACAGATTCTCAGGCTTTTGCAGGTTTAACGGATATAAATCAGCAATTTATACACAACATGGAGCTTAGTGCAAAAAGGGCAAATTCCGTTGCCGCTTACATGTTGCAAGCGGGTTACAAACCGCAATATAACGAAGGATTTCGCCACATGATAACTGTGGAAGGCAGAAGCTTTAACGATTTGATTCTTAACGACAAAGGTGAAGAAGACATGGACGAAAGCCGTCGTGTAGAAATTAAATTAAAAGTCAGAGACTGGAGTGTAGGTTATTTCTTTGGATTGAAGCGATGATAGAAGAAAACAATATTATTGAAACAATAAATATGATAAAGCTGTATAACCTTGATATTCGTACAGTTACGCTGGCGCTTAGTCTGCGAGATTGTATATCTGAGGATTGTGACAGAGTTTGCGATAATATTTATAACAAAATAAAAAAATATGCTAAAAACCTTGTGTCTTATGCAGATGAACTTGCGGATGAATACTCTATCCCTATTATAAATAAAAGAATTGCAATTACTCCCGTATCGTTACTTGGAGAATCCTGCAAAAATCCTGATTATGTAAAAATTGCGCAGGTACTGGACAAAGCGGCAAAAGATGTCGGAGTTAATTTCATAGGCGGTTTTTCGGCTTTAGTCGAAAAAGGAATGACAAAGGGAGATGAACTTTTAATAGATAGTATTCCCGAGGCTTTGTCACAAACGGAAAGAATATGCTCATCCGTTAATGTTGCATCTTCAAAAGCGGGAATAAATATGGATGCGGTTCTTAAAATGTCTAAAATAATAAAGCAGTCGGCGCAATCTACAAAAGACAAAGATTGCATCGGAGCCGCAAAACTTGTTGTTTTTTGTAATGTCCCTGATGATAACCCGTTTATGGCGGGAGCATTTTGCGGAATGGGGGAACCTGAGTGTGCATTAAATGTAGGGGTCTCGGGGCCGGGGGCTGTAAGAGCTGCGGTTATGGATTTAGACGGGGAAGCCGATATGAGTGCATTGGCAAATAAAATTAAGCAAACCGCATATAAAATAACTTCAACAGGTGAACTTATCGGCAGAAAACTATCTGCAAGACTGGGGATTCCTTTTGGGGTAATAGATTTATCACTTGCCCCAACTCCTGAAATAGGCGATAGTGTTGCGGGTATTTTTCAGGCTATGGGGCTTGAACATGCCGGTGCGCATGGAACAACCGCCGCACTTGCCATGCTCAATGATGCCGTAAAAAAGGGCGGAATTATGGCAAGCTCTCATGTTGGGGGACTATCAGGTGCTTTTATCCCTGTATCTGAGGATGCGGGAATGATAGAAGCTGCAAAAAATCACTATCTGAATGTTAGCAAACTTGAAGCAATGACTTCTGTTTGTTCTGTCGGACTCGATATGATAGCAATTCCCGGGGATACACCGGAAAATACTATTGCAGGTATGATAGCTGATGAAATGGCTATCGGTATGATAAATAAAAAGACAACCGCAGTAAGAGTTATTCCCGCAATAGGTAAAAAAGCGGGAGATATGGTTTCTTTCGGCGGACTTTTGGGTGAAGCCCCGATTATGGATGTAAGCTCTCTTTCTTCTTCTTTGTTTGTTGAAAGAGGCGGAAGAATCCCTGCTCCGATACACAGTTTGAATAATTAAGGAAAAAAAATGGCAACATTAAACGATTTAGCTAATAAACTTCAAACATTCATCGTCGATCAGCAATCTGATGCTCACAGTGCATCAAACGCAAACTTTAATATGTCTAAATATAATAATTTGAAGCTGTCAATGGATGAATCGATTACATTCCCTCATATAATTATTCGTATCGGTATATCAGAGGCCACATATAACATAAAAGAAATGGTAAAAGAAGACGGAGGACTCGGGCCTGATGAAAAATATATAAGAAAATGGCTTGGAAATTATAGTGTAGCATTTGACCTTAATGAAATTTATAACCAATTTACTATAAGTTTAACCGCTCAGGGTAAACATAAATTTCAACAAGAATCCGAAGATTATGCTATTGAAGTTGATGCTAACGGCAAGATTAAAAGAGTATACGAAGCTCGTGCGGCGGTTAGTGATAACAGAAAAAGAGTTTCAGAGCAGCGCAGAAAAGAAATAAAGTCAGAATTGAAAAATTTTCTTAATGCTAAAAAACGTAAACTGAGATAGCTATTTTGACTCCAAACTGCTTTTGCTGCGAAGTTTTCTGTGATAGGTAATTGCAAATCTGTGAGCTTCATCTCTTATTCTCTGGATTAGAAACAATGCGCCTGATTCTCTCGGTAGAAGTATTGACTCTGATTGGTCAGGTAAAAATACTTCCTCTTGTCTTTTCGCAAGAGATACAAAATCTATTCCTGTTACTCCTAATTCATCTACTATTTGCATAACACTCGAAAGCTGTCCTTTACCGCCGTCAATTATGATTAAATCAGGCTTATCCCAGCCTTTGTCTCCCAGATGTGTAAGCCGACGGGTAAGAACCTCTTTCATTGAAAGAAAATCATCAGGTTTGCCTTCGGTTGATTTTATTTTAAATTTTTTATATTCGGACTTTTTAGGTATACCGTTGATAAATGTAACCATTGAAGCTACGGTATTTGTTCCCTGAATATGAGAAATATCATAGCATTCCATTCTATAAGGGAAATTATTCAGATTAAGTTTTTCTTTCAAATATGAGCCGATATTATTAAAATCTTCGTTGATTTTTGACATTTTTGACAGTTTAGCATTATTTAGTATAACCTGAGCATTTTTATCTGCGAGTTTTTGGAGTTCTTTTCCTTTAGCGGATTTTCCATAGCTTATTTTTACGTTTCTGCCGGAGATAATTTTCAGCCATTCCTCATATAAGGGCTTATTCCCAACCTGTTCAAGCATATCGGAAACTATTCTGTCAGGAAATTCAAGAGCCAGTGTGTTGTAATACTCTTTAAAAAATGTTTCAAAATATTCGATTTTATCGTCACTTTCAACTTCAAAGACAAAATCTTTTTTATCTATGAGGCGTCCTTCTCTTATCATCATTATCACAATAACTAAAATACCATCTTCATGCCGTACCGAAATAACATCTTCATTTAATTTTGTATTTTCATAAACTACTTTTTGCTTTTCGAGAGTTTTTTTCAAATCCAGATAACTGTCTCTTAACCTTGCAGCTTTTTCAAACTGCTCTGAAGATGAATACTTTTGTATTTGCTCCATTAACTGTTTTAATAATTCGGATTGCTTACCGGATAAAAACAATTCTGCTTTATGAATTACCGATTTATATTCTTCGCTTGATACAAGGTTTTGACACGGAGCAAGGCATTTGCCTATTGAATAATAAAGACAGGGTCTGGATTTAAAACGTGGAGTTTTGCACTGTTTTAGCGGAAAGATTTTTTTTAAAAAATCAAGTGTAGAATGCATTGCGCCTATATTTGTATATGGCCCGTAATATCTGCCCTTTAGTTTGTTTATATTCCTTTTACGAACGATTAAAATTCGGGGAAAATCCTCATCTGTTATAAGAAAATAAGGATATTTTTTGTCGTCTTTGAGTAAAATATTATATTTGGGTTTATGTTTTTTAATCAAATGACTTTCGAGAATAAGAGCTTCGACTTCCGAATTTGTAATTATGTATTCAAGATGATCAATTTGATAAACCAAAACATTTACTTTTACGCTGTCGTGATGTTTTCGGTTAAAATAAGACATCACTCTGCGCTTTAGTATTTTTGCTTTCCCGACATAAATTATTTCATTGTCGGAGTTGTAATATATATAACACCCCGGTAATGACGGCAAAAGTTTCAGACTTTCTTTTAATTTATCATTCATAATCAAACCCGACACAATTTTACACTATAAATTTGCTTTAAGCAATAATTATAACACCTGTTAAGTCAATTACCTGCCCAAAGAAAAATATTCAAATCCCAGAGATTTAAGCTCTTCGGGGTCATAAATATTGCGTCCGTCAAAAATTACCGGAGTGTTCATTAAGGATTTTATCTTGGTAAAATCGGGATGTAAAAAATCTTTCCATTCTGTCAAAATGAGTAGTGCATCTGCATTTTCCAAAACATCAGATAAATTTTTGGCATAAGTTATTTTGTCGCCATAAATATTTTTACAATTCTCAAGAGCTTTCGGATCAAAAACTACAATACCTGCCCCGCATTTTAGCAGTTCATCAATTATTGTAACAGAAGGGGCTTGGCGCATATCATTTGTTTCAGGTTTAAATGCAAGTCCCCACACTCCGAATTTTTTACCTTTTAAATCCTTGCCAAATCGGTTTAAAATTTTATTCAGAAAAATTTGCCGCTGATTTATATTAACTTTATCGACTGCTTCAAGAATATTCATCTTATATCCGCATTTTTCCCCCGTTCGGATAAGAGCATTTACATCTTTAGGGAAACAACTCCCGCCATATCCAAGCCCCGCATTAAGAAACTTATCTCCTATTCTTGAGTCTGATGAAATACCTTTTTTTACAAGCAAAGGATTTGCCCCTGTTTTTTCGCATAAATTTGTTATTTCGTTTATAAAAGATATTTTTGTCGCAAGAAAAGAATTAGCGGCATATTTTGTCATTTCAGCCGATTTATTATCCATCAGTATAAATTTATCCAAAGGCAGGGATATTGATGAATACAAATTTTTCATAACTTCAACGGCTTTTTGAGATTCAGAGCCTATAATAATTCTTTCGGGGTTTAAAAAATCATTCACCGCATCTCCCTGTTTTAAAAATTCGGGATTTGAAACAACATCAAAATCCTTATCGGTATTTGATTTAATAATACGAGAAATATTTTCTGCCGTACCGACAGGACAGGTTGATTTATTTACTATAACTTTGTAACCGTTGAGAGATTTTCCTATTTGTTCCGATACATCATATACTGCCTGAATATCAGCACTGCCGTCATCTTTTTGCGGAGTATTCACGGCAATTATACATATATCGGCAAATTTTACGGCTTCAGTTGTATCCTGTGTAAAATTCAGTCTGCCTGCTTGCAAATTTCTTTTTATAATATCTTCAAGTTTAGGTTCATATATCGGAACAATGCCGTTTGTCAAATCATTTATCTTTTTGTAATCTTTGTCTGTGCATAAAACGTTATTGCCAAAATCCGCAAAACACGCTCCGACAACAAGTCCGACATATCCTGTTCCTATAATTGCAATATTCATTTATTGTTTTTTCTCCATTGTAAGTATTTATTTATACCCTCTTCAAACTTAGTTTCAGGGACGTAATTGAGTAATTCTTTCGCTTTTGAGATATCACTGACTGTTTTGATGACATCCCCGCACTGCATCGGCATTCTGTTTATTTGGGCTTTTTTGCCAATTGCATTTTCGATTGTTTCAATCATTTTAGAAAGTGTAATCGGGTAGTTTCCTCCGAGATTTACAATTTCATAAGGTGTTTTATCATATTCAACAGCTGCACATATTCCTGAAACAATGTCATCAATATAAGTATAATCTCTTATTGCAGTTCCGTCGCCATAAACCGGTATCGGTTCATTATTTTCAATAAGGTTAAAGAATTTACATATTGCCAAATCAGGTCTTTGTTTCGGACCGTAAACCGTAAAAAATCTCAAACAAACTGTATTTATACCATAGATTTTTGAATATGTATATAAAAATTGCTCGCACGCAAGCTTTGAAGCCGCATAAGGGGATATAGGTTCTGACAATTTTAAATCTTCGCTGAATTTATCCGCATCACAATTACCGTATACGGAAGAAGATGAACCGAATACAATCTTTTTTATATTGAATTTAATCATCTTTTCAAGAAGATTTATTGTTCCACCGATATTGTTTTTTGCATACAGCAAAGGATTTTCAAAAGACTTTCTTACTCCTGCATAAGCTGCAAGATGAACAACTGCACTAATTTCACACTCTCTAAATATTTTTTCTAAAATATCCCCATCACAAATATCCCCTCTGTAAAACTTATAATTCGGGTTATTAAGATTTATTGAAATATTTTTTTCTTTAAACGAAGTGTCATAAAAATTATTAAAATTATCTATGACGACAACTTTCTCCCCGTTATTTAATAATCTGTCGGCAAGCGAAGAACCAATAAAGCCTGCTCCGCCTGTTATCAAAATTGTCATAATTTATTCCTTTATCACTCCGTATACAATTTTACACGAGGATGGTACTTATGGCAAAATTCCTAATTTGCGTGTAATATAATGCAACAAAAATGGACATAATATAAATTGTTTACATAAACAATATTATAAGTATGTTCATTTTTTCTTTTTGTCTTGATGCAAAAAGAAAAAACGAACCCAAAAAGCGGATTGTGAGCTGAGTGCGCAGCTCCGGAGCGGCTTGTGAAACAAGACGG
>ERZ842401.144-NODE-144-length-92583-cov-16.305000_pt1 | contig 92583 bp, 73 predicted proteins | sample MGYA00521270_ERZ842401 | MGnify/ENA primary metagenome ERZ842401 (study PRJEB31892, sample SAMEA3878208) | bioreactor metagenome | biome: Moose rumen | place: Sweden | collected 2011-10 | study: EMG produced TPA metagenomics assembly of the PRJEB12797 data set... | reverse complement strand
TGTCCGCTACATGTCCGCTAAAAAGGTGCTCTTTTTTGAGAAAAAACAGGAGTGAATTTCGAGTGGAAAAATTGCCAAATTTTTTACTTGCATTCCAACAACGGGTAAGTCGTATTATTTTGGTATTTTTTTATCAGTCTCTTTTAACGTGAGGGGAAAGAGAAAATTACTTACCTGTTACAATCTTTTTTATTTCGGAGAGACGGGTGAGGGCTTCAAGAGGTGTGAGGTTGTTAATGTCGAGACCTTTGATTTCATCCCGGATTTGTTCGAGCACCGGGTCATCGAGTTGGAAGAAGGATAGTTGGAGTCCTTCACGGCTTTGATTGATGGCTTGTGTAGGCCGTGCAGCGCCTTGTCCTGCCTCTGACTCGAGTTGTTTGAGGATGGCTTCAGCGCGTTTGATGATAGAGGGTGGCATACCTGCCATTTTAGCCACATGGATACCGAAGGAGTGTTCGGAGCCTCCGCGGACCAGTTTTCGCAAGAAGATAACCCGGTTGTCCACTTCTTTGATGGAGACATTATAGTTTCGGATACGGGAGAGAGTGTTCTCCATATCATTGAGTTCGTGGTAGTGTGTGGCAAAGAGTGTTTTGGCATGGCACGGATTTTCGTGTATATACTCCACTATAGCCCATGCGATGCTGATGCCATCGTAGGTGGAGGTGCCTCGTCCGAGTTCATCAAACAGGATGAGGCTTCGCTGAGAGATATTATTCAGGATGGCAGCGGCCTCGTTCATCTCAACCATGAAAGTACTCTCGCCTGCAGAAATATTATCTGAGGCTCCGACACGGGTGAATATTTTATCCACTACTCCAATAGAAGCGCTTTCAGCCGGGACGAAGGAGCCTATTTGTGCCATGAGGGTGATGAGTGCCGTTTGCCGGAGGAGTGCACTTTTACCTGCCATATTAGGTCCGGTGAGAATGATAATCTGTTGCGAGTTGTTATCGAGCATGACATCGTTAGCGATGTATTGTTCTCCGAAGGGCAATTGTTGTTCGATGACAGGATGTCGTCCTTGCCGGATATCAATCACGAGCGATTCATTGACATCGGGGCAGACATATTTATTTTTTTTAGCCACGTCAGCAAAACTTAGCAGACAATCGATTTGGGCTGCGACATGAGCATTGGTAAGAATAAGGGGCACGAAATCGCAGAGCGCGACAAGCAGTTCCTGATAGAGGCGTTGTTCGATAACATTGATTTTCTCTTCGGCTCCGAGAATATTCTCCTCGTATTGTTTGAGTTCTTCGGTGATATATCGTTCAGCCTGCGCCAGTGTTTGCTTTCTAATCCAAGTGGAAGGAACGAGGTCTTTATAGGTATTACGCACTTCGAGATAATAGCCGAAGACATTGTTGAATCCAATTTTGAGACTTTGAATGCCTGTAAGTTCCGCCTCACGGTTTTGCAAGTCAAGCAGATATTGTTTGCCGTCGCGTTGCAGGTGTCGAAGGTCATCGAGTTCGGCATCGACGCCATCGCGTATATATCCGGGTTTGCTGAGCAAGGCGGAAGCATCGGGCGCGATGGTATGAAGGATACGGTCTTTTATTTCGGTGCAGAGGCTAATCTTATTGCTGAGCGCTATGAGTTGTTCTTGACCACAGTCAGCGCAAAGTTGTTTTACAGGTTCGATAGCATTGAGGGCATACGCCAATTGGAGTGTCTCTTTGGGATTGATACGTCCGGTGCTGACTTTGGAGATGAGCCGTTCGAGGTCACCAATAGCAGCAATTTGTGTAAGGAGTGCGTCTTGCAGGTCGGGATGACGGAAGAAGTGTTCAACGACGAGTTGTCGGTTACGAATGGGTTTTACTTCTTTGAGCGGGAAAGCCATCCAGCGTTTGAGCAGTCGTGCTCCCATGGGTGTTTGAGTATGGTCGAGGACATCGAGAAGAGTTACAGCGCCGTCGGTACCCGTTCCATAGAGTTCCAGGTTACGTATGGTAAAGCGGTCGAGCCAGACGAAGCGGTCTTCTTCGATACGGCTTATTGTTTGTATATGCCCTGTTTGCAAGTGTTGGGTGATGTCCAGATAATGAAGGATAGCTCCGGCAGCAATGATAGCGGAGGTCATTTGTTCGATACCGAATCCTTTAAGTCCGGATGTTTGGAACTGCTTGATGAGTCGCTCGTAGGCGGATGTATAGGTTAGCATCCAGTCTTCGAGTTCGAAGGTGAAGTAGCGATCGGAGAAGTGTGAGACAAAATCTTGTTTTTTTCCGCGTTCATAGAGCACTTCTTTGGGTTGGAAGTTGACGAGCAGTTTGTCGATATAGTCGGCATCGCCTTGTGCGACGAGGAATTCGCCGGTGGAAAGGTCGAGAAAAGCGACCCCAAATATTTCTGTTTGATTCTTTGCTTGCGATTTTTTTTCGGGGAAGGCTACGGCAGCCACGAAATTATTTTCCTTGCCTTGCAGAGTAGTATCAGAATAGCTGACGCCGGGTGTTACCAATTCGGTAACTCCTCTTTTGACAAGTTTTTTTGTGAGTTTAGGGTCTTCGAGTTGGTCACATATTGCTACGCGCAATCCTGCCCTGACGAGTTTTGGTAGATAGGTATCCAGTGCATGGTAAGGGAATCCAGCCATGGCTATTTCTTCATTTTGTCCGCCATTATTACGTTTGGTTAGCGTGATATTGAGGATTTTAGAAGCTCGTACGGCATCTTCCTGATAGGTTTCATAGAAGTCGCCGCAACGGAAAAGAAGCATGGCATCAGGATATTGTTTCTTGATGTCATGAAACTGTTTCATCATGGGGGTTTCGGTTGCCATAGAATTGAATTTTGGGGAATGTGGATTGATGAATGTTGATTGAATGGAGGTTGTTGCTTAATTTTATTGGAGGTTGACGGTTATTTTGAGGTTGTACATACGTCCGGTAAGCCGGTTGGGGAAAGCCCATTGGTAGCCGACGGCATCTGTAATCCAGAAGTGTGAGTTGACATTTTGGTGGTCAGTGAGGTTAAACACTTCGAAGAGAATACTCCAACTGTCAACATGTTGTTGTTTGCGCATCCATTTATCGGTTTTACGTGAGAAAGTGGCACTTGCTCCAATATCGATACGCCAATAGGTAGGAATTCGGGACTGTTCGGTTTTGTTGACAGCGAGTGGATTGCTGAAGGGGAATCCGTCAGATACAAGTGTTTTAAGATGCAAGCGGTATTGCGGGAAGCGCGGAATATAATCTTGAAAATACATAGAAAAAGCGAACCGTTGTTCTTGTGGCGACGAGAACCAGCCGACAGTGTCGTTTATCAGGTCTTGACGTGAGCGCATGGCAGAAAGGGAGATCCAAGAGTCGGCTCCGGGGACAAGTTCTCCATAGAGTTTGAGGTCTCCTCCGACGGTGTAGGCTTTGGCATCGTTGATGCCTGAATAGCGCACTCGCACGTTATCGACAGTATAGCTGACGACGCGGTCGGCTTGTTTATAGTAGGCTTCGGCAGTAAGTTTAAAGGGTCTGCCCCATGCGCGGAAGTAATAGTCGCCTCCCAAGACGAGGTGGAAGGAGCGCTGTGCCCTGATGTTAGTATTCAGTTGAATGACGGATGAACCGTCAGTTTGTGTGACTATTTGACGCAGTTCTTTATAGAAAGGCGATTGGTAGTAGAGTCCTGTTGCGAGTCGGAAAGAGAAATCTCGTTTCCAGCCGGGTATATAAGTAAGAGAAGCACGTGGTGAAGCAAGGAACTCGTGGTTAAGGCTCCAATAATTGAATCGTACTCCTCCTGTGAGAATCACATTTCCTTTCTCTGTGTTCCATTTGTAGGTGTCTTGCACATAGCCTTGCCAACGTAGCGATTGCATACTACTCTCGTCACGAAGGGAAGAATAGAGTTGTACACCGTCGGAAGTTGTCGGGACGGAGTATCCCATTGAGTCGCGCCATTGCCATTCGTTGATATTATCCTTGATAAGTTCCGCCTGCAAGGATGTACCCCACTGCAGGTTGTTGTTTTCATATTTCCATTGACCATTGTGTGCAAGCGTGATGACGCCTGCTTGTAATCTGTTGCGTGCATGTTCGTGATAGAGACCTGAGCCCAAGATTTGTGAGGAGGCATTTTCGGCATCGGCTTCTGCAGTGGCAGATTTACCTGAGGCATCGGTTTGCTGTCCGCCTTGTCGGAGCCAATACTCGCAGGTTATGTCGTAGGCCTCGCGTTCTGCAGTATAGAAACCTGAGAGGTCGAAGCCGATTTGCAGATTTTTGTTTATCTGTCCTTTCAGCCCGACAGCGGCGAAGGCGGTACGGAAGATATCCCGTTCTTGTCCTTCGAAGGAGGCTTCCATCTTCATGGGATTGTCGAACGTTCCGAAACCTGAGGAGATGGTGTCAGGCTGGAAACGGTAGGTGTTTTGGGAGAAGTTTCCCAAGATACTCATTTCCCAGCGAGCGGGTTTATCGAGTTTAAAGGTGATATAGGTCTGATAGTCCACAAAATCGGGGTTATATTTGCCTTGTGTAGGCAGAGCACCAAGCATATAGCGAGATGTTTTATATCGGATGCCGTGCATCATGGAGTAACGGTTGTTACCGCTACCGACATAGGCGGTAGCGCCTAAGAGTGAGGCGGAGAGTGAGGCTTCGAATCGGTCGGGTCGTTTATATTCTATATCGAGGACGGAGGACATCTTGTCGCCGTATTTAGGATCGAAGCCACCAGCCGAGAATTGCAGGCTCTGCACCATATCGGGGTTGACGAAGGATAGTCCTTCCTGTTGTCCTGCACGAATCAGGAGAGGGCGGTGCACTTCTATGCCGTTGACATAGACTTCGTTTTCATCGAAGTTGCCACCGCGGACGTTGTATTGCGAGGAGAGCTCGTTGGTTTGGCTGACTCCTGCGAAGGTGATGAGTATGCTTTCGATGTTGCCACCTGAAGCATCGGGCATCATGCGGGTATTCTCCACTTCGAGTTGCTCCATGGTGCCGGTTTGCACCCGAATACCTTTGACTTCGACCTCATCGAGCAGGGCATTGTCTTGCGGAAGAATGACATTGACTTGCAGCACGTCTTGGGAAGCGGGTATTGTTTGCTTGATGGTCTGATAGCCAAGCATAGAGAAGACAAGTGTGACAGAGTCGGTTTGTGAGAGTTGGAGATCGAAATAGCCGTTACGATTAGTTGTGGTGCCGATGGTAGAACCTTCGATGTAAGCATTGGCGAGTTCGATACCACGGTTGCCTTCATCGAGGACATAGCCAAAGATTCGCACTTGCCGGTCAGCGTACAAGAACGAAGTCAGCATCAGCATCAGCAATATGGCTATTGGTCGGCGCATAATAATGCAAATTAAGCCCACAAAGGTACAATAATTTATCGGAATACGAAAATAAAAAAACAATCGGTGGAGATTGTTTATGGTAGTAGCAGACAAGTCAATACGGACAAGTCAATAGGGAAGTGATCCGCTTATGGAGGGACAACCTCACATGGGGCGCTGGAAAAGGTGATAGTGGAAAATGGTACCCACGACGAGTGCCACTTGTTCTCGGGAGAAGGAAAGGTTGTTGGCATGATATTGCAGATACTCGTGTCGGACTCCGATGCGCCAAGTGGAGCGGCGGAACTGCATATCAAGAGATAGTTGCTGCTGAAGCAGGAGGCGGTTATGGAAAGAGGAGCAGGAGGCGGTGTGACGTACAACGCCTTCTGTAATCTCGTAGTAACTCTGCCCATATTCAGGGACGAACATAAGTCCTAACGCACTAATACCAACTTCATATTGCAAGCGATAGGCAGTTCGTTTGGCATGCAGGGTATAGGATAATGCGGTTTGTGCCATGAGGTCGAGCGAGAGATCCATGGAATAAGGTTTGTTGACATTATTGGCATGTTCTCGCGCCATGAGGTCGAACAGCAGGTAGGGACCCAGTATGAGGTCGAGTCCTTTTACCTTCATGAGAGAGGCAAAGTGATAGTGTGCTCCCCATCCTGCCTGCAAACCGATGGCATCCATATAGTTGGTTTTCCGAGCGGGATATAGGCGAGCGTATTGAGCAGAGAGAACGGCGGAATGGCTCCATGCTGAATCACGACGGAAAGATTGGTTCCATTGGTTGGAGATACCATAAAGGAAATCGTTGTAGAGCAGGGGGGACAGGTATTCATCGGTTTGCCAGAGTCCGCCGAATCGCAAGGAGAGAATATCTTCGTGCTCAACGGCATAAGCAGAGAAAGACATACACAATGCCCATAGAAATAATATGTATCGGGAAGTTTTTATATTATACTTGTTTTATTGACACTTTATATTCAAACTCGGCAAACACCACACATTTTCCTCTCTGATTGTCGTCGGACGGTGTAGATATGTTCGGATTTCAGTTTTGTTGTTCAACGACAAGTGTTCGAGAATCTTTATCATTGACAGTGAAGGAGATATGCACGGTATTATCAGGTAGGAGGTCAGCAATAATATCGGGCCATTCGATGAAGCAATAGGAGCCGGAATTGAGGTAGTCTTCCGTTCCCATATCGAATGCTTCTCTGAGGGATTTGAGACGATAGCAATCGAAATGATAGATATCGTTGCCGTCAGCATCGGAATAGACATTGACAATGGCAAAAGTAGGGGAATTGACGACATCTTCGACTCCCATCTCTTGCATGAGTGCTTTCATGAACGTGGTTTTGCCTGCGCCCATTTGCCCATGGAGTGCATAGACACGGCTTTCAGGACAGATTTGCAGCAGGGCGACAAGCGGCAATTCCTGACCATTGCGCATCAATCGGAGTTGGTCGGCTGTTTGGATGAGAGTAAATTCGTTCATGGGCGATGGAGGGTGATGCTATCAAAAAGAAAGTCGGACTCGGCTTCGTAGGTCTCGATACGAAGGGAATCGGTTGTGACGGTTACATATTCGTAAAGTCGGGTGTAAGCGGCATGCTTATCGGCATGAATATGTTGTTTTGGCTGATAGAATTTATCGGATGAGTTGGTGAGCAGATAGACGGGTTTGTCGCCTCGTCGCAAGTAGTTGTGGTCGTGTCCGCAGAATACGACATCGGCTTCGCGAAGTGTAGCATGGAAGAAGGTGTAGAAGAGAGGATTGGAGCGTCCTTTGTCTGCGCTATAGACGGGGTGATGCATTATCACTATCTTCCATTTTTGTTGTGCCTCTCTCAAGGCACCGCTCAGCCATGTCTGCGTGATGGTGAAATCGGAGAACAGATGGAGGGCATCGGTGTCTAAGACAATCATGCGATACTCGGGGAAATCGACGTAATAGGTAGAACCAAGTGTGCGTTTGGGTCCGTTTTGCGGATTAACAAAGACCTGTTTCCAACGGTTATCCAAATGTTTCACTACCCCTTTGAGATACTCGTGGTTGCCGGTGGAAGCGAGCAGCGGGATATATTCCTGTTGTCCGCGAAGAGAACGGAAGAACAGCTGATAATAGATATCGGTAGGTCGTTCGATGATGTCACCGACAAAAGCGGCATAGTGAGCATCGGGGTGAGAGGAGAAGGCGGTGGCGAACAGCAGCGGAGAGGATTGTCCCAACTTATCCTGCACATCGCCGAAGAGCAGGAATCGGTTGCCCTCATCGGGATGTATGATGAAGTTGCGTATATCCGATTGTTCTTCTCCTGACAGGCAGCAATACTGATAGTTGCCTTCCGTTAACGGGGGGAGGAACACTTTATAGAAGGCTGCTTTTCCTGCCCGGGTATGCACGAGAGCGGCTTGTGCAGGGAAGAGCGCAGTGTCTTGCTCAGAAATGAGTTTGACACAAGAGGGTTTGACGACAGTATCCGCTCTCCAAGCGATGGTGCGCATGGAGGCAGCCTTTTCGCCATAGGAGAGTACGATGTTATGTGGTTTTTGCGGCACGACATAGTCTGCTTCGGGCGAGTTACCGAACCACACATTCCAGCGGATGCCGACAAGTGTGCCGGCACCCACAAGAATGAGAATGATAGTCAATATGACGATGATTCGTTTACGCAAGACAGGTCAGTTTAGAATGGCAGATCGGATCCATTGTCAGGAGCCGCGTTGGCAGTCAGAGCATCGAAAGATTGCGTATTGCCGATGGCCTGTTGCTGAACCGTTTGCGATTGTGCCGCTACTTGCTGTTGGTTGGGGATTTGCACATCGGCAGTGCCGGGTTGCACACGCCAAGCACGTGCACTGGTGTACCAACGTCCGTTGAACTCACGACTTTCCAAATCGAAGTTTACGGTAACGATTTCGTCCATCGAGAAGGGGTTTTGCTTGATACGTTCTTCCCCAAAGAGTTCGATGCATACTTTACGAGGAAATTGTTCTTGTGTTTCAATGATAAAACTTTGGACCGCCCAGCTATTACCAGTACGTTGGCTGGTGCCTTGCTGCAAAGGAAGGATTTGAATTACTTTACCTACGATTTCCATAACAATAAGAATTTATATTTCCGATTTCCAATTTTTGATTTATCCTTTGATGGCAGCTACGCCCGGTAGCACTTTGCCTTCTATGGCTTCGAGGAGCGCGCCACCACCTGTTGATATGTAACTTACGCGGTCAGCCATGCCGAATTTGTTGATACAAGCAACTGAGTCACCCCCACCGATGAGCGAATAAGCTCCTTCGTCGGTTGCTTTGGCGATAGCCTCAGCGATAGCGCGTGAGCCAGCCGTGAAGTTGTCGAACTCGAAAACACCAGCAGGACCGTTCCAGAGGATGGTTTTAGCTCCTTCGATGGCTTTGGCGAAAGCTTTTTGTGTTTCTGGACCGGCATCCATACCTTCCCATCCGTCGGGTACGTTGTTGGCGGGTACTACTTTTCGATTGGCATCGTTGGCGAAGTTGTCAGCCGCCACGCAGTCGGTACCGAGCACGAGGTTGACACCTTTCTCTTTGGCTTGACGGATGATGTCGAGCGCGAGGTCGAGTTTGTCGTCCTCACAGATGGAGTTACCGATTTTGCCTCCTTGTGCTTTGGCGAAGGTGTAGGTCATACCACCGCAGAGGATGAGGTTGTCCACTTTATCCATGAGGTTTTCGATGATACCTATTTTGGTGGATACCTTGGAACCACCCATGATAGCGGTGAAGGGGCGCCGTATATTAGAAAGGATGTTGTCCACCGCCTCTACTTCTTTCTCCATGAGATAGCCGAGCATTTTGTTGTCCGCATCGAAATAGTCGGCGATGACGGCAGTAGATGCATGTTTACGGTGAGCCGTACCGAAGGCATCGTTGACATAGCAGTCAGCATAAGCAGCGAGTGTTTTAGCAAATTCTTTTTGAGATGCCTTCATGGCTTTTTTTGCTTCTTCGTAAGCGGGGTCTTCTTTCTCGATGCCCACGGGTTTTCCTTCCTCTTCGGGATAGAATCGGAGGTTTTCGAGCAAGAGAACTTCTCCAGCTTTGAGAGCGGCAGCATCGGCTTGAGCCTTAGCACAATCGGGAGCGAATTTCACTTCGGGAAGTCCTAATGCTTTAGCGACAGCGTCTTTAATTTGGCTCAAGGAGTATTTAGGATTGACTTTGCCTTTAGGTTTTCCCATGTGGGACATGATGATGAGTGCCCCTCCGTCGGCAAGGATTTTTTTTAGAGTGGGTAATGCCCCACGGATACGTGTATCGTCGGTGATGTTACCGTTTTCATCGAGTGGTACATTGAAGTCCACGCGCACAATCGCCTTTTTTCCAGCGAATTTGTAGTTGTCAATAGTCATAATGGTTATATTTATTAAGTTGTTTATTCGTTATTTCGATAGGCTTGCAAAGATAACACAAGTTTCTAAAATACGCAAATCAAAAAGAAATTCTGTCAAACAAAGCATATAATAAAGCGGTATATTGTCAAACTGAGGTGTTATGCGTTTGTTCACTACTGCATCGTCCGTATATCTTCGGTACAGTTACCATTTTGACAGAAGGCGTGATATTCATCCGTCATGAGGCGACGGTGAGGAAAAAAATCAGTTGGGGAAAAATTGCCAAATTTTTTTGGGTGATTTTTTTGCCGATTGAGAGTAAAAATAGCCATTTTTCTGCCCGTAACATTCATATAATAAGAATGTTATAGCACAAAGTATGCACGATGTCCGCTGTATGTCCGCTACATGTCCGCTAAAAAGGTGCTCTTTTTTGGAGAAAAAACGGAGTGAGTTTAGAGTGGAAAAATTGCCAAATTTTTTACTTGCATTTCGCCAACGGGTTTATACAATATAACGATATACTTAGGAAATATAGTGGACGACTATACCTATAGATATTCATACCCGTCATTAACAGCAGAGTTTGAAGAAGATCCGTCAACCGGTGTGGATAATATTACTGTGGGCGGAAAGGCAGTAAAGCGAATGGTGAACGGCCAATTGCTGATTGAGCGCGAGGGTAAGACATATAATGCGTTGGGCGCAGAAGTGAAGTGATAGAGTAAGTCACTTAAGTTGATATGGCAAAATAAACGTCATCAGAACAAATGACGTTTATTTTGTTATATTTCAATTAAATCAAGTGTTTTTCGTGCGCCAACTTCATGAGATAGTTTTTAGCGGCTTCATGCTCGTTGGGTATTATGCCATCTAAGATAGCCTCTTTGATAGCGTTTTTTAGTTCTCCGACGATTTGGGATGGTTCGAGTTGGAGCAGTTGCATTATCTCCTCGCCTTTAACGGGTGGTTGGAAATTGCGTATTCGGTCTTTCTCTTCCAACTCACGCATTTTTTGTCTGACGAGTTGGTAGTTTTGATGATATCGACGTACTTTTTCTTCGTTTTTTGATGTGATGTCGGCATCACAGAGGATCATGAGGTCGTCGATATCATCGCCTGCTTCGAAGAGGAGACGGCGCACAGCGGAGTCGGTGACGGTGTCTTCAATGAGGTTGATAGGCCGCATGTGCAGGTCCACCATTTTCACCACGTAATCCATTTTTTCATTGAGGGGCAGTTTCATTTTTCGGAAGATACGTGGTATCATCTTTGCGCCGATATAGTTATGATTTCGGAATGTCCAACCTACTCCATTTTCCCATTGTTTGGAACGTGGTTTGCCAATATCATGAAGCAGTGCCGCCCAGCGGAGCCACAGGTTATCGGAGTGAAGACTGAGGTTGTCGAGCACTTGGAGAGAATGAAGAAAGACATCTTTATGTCCTTTACCATCTTTTGTTTCCACTCCTTTCAGTTGCGAGAGTTCCGGAAAGATGAGAGGGAGGAGTCCTGTTTTATCGAGGAGGCGGAATCCCACTGACGGGCGACGAGAAAGCAGTATTTTGTTCAGTTCTTCGGCGATACGTTCTTTGGTGATGATAGAGATTCTCTCTTTGTTTCGCGCGATGGCATCGAATGTTTCGGAAGAGAGATAGAAGCCGAGTTGCGAGGCGAAGCGGATGCCCCGCATCATACGGAGCGGGTCGTCGGAGAAGGTGATATCGGGGTCGAGCGGAGTACGGATGGTACAATTATCCATGTCGGCTAAGCCCCCGAAGGGGTCGAGCAGTTCGCCATAGCGGTCATGATTGAGGCAGATGGCGAGCGCATTGATGGTGAAGTCGCGACGATTTTGGTCGTCTTCCAAAGTGCCGTTTTCAACGATAGGGTTGCGACTGTTGTGCTGATAGCTTTCACGGCGTGCTCCGACGAACTCAAGTTCCATATCGTTGTGCTTGACTTGTGCCGTGCCATAGGTTTTGAACACAGACAAGTGGGTGTGCTGTCCCAAGCGTTTAGCCACCGCCTTAGCTAGTTCGATGCCAGATCCTACGCAGACGATGTCGATATCCGGTGAGGGACGATGGAGGAAGAGGTCGCGTACCCAACCGCCTATGACATAACACTCTACCCCTAATCTGTCGGCCTCGGCACCAACGACATGAAGAATAGGCAAGTGAATATGTTCGTTATCGATTATCATTGTTGTTTTATGTACATATTAGGGGTTTTGATTGGGCTGCAAAGATACAAAATTTTCTCAGTTGGCACAAATATTGTAACTTTGCAAGCGAGATGCGGAGAAAGATGCTTTATATTGTCCTACTCTTCTGCATGTTACCATCTTTGTTGATGGGAGAAGAGAGAGTGACCGACTCGTTGGCAGTACAGATACGAGGAGGCGACACGTTATATTTAGCGTATCTGCATGACTTATATGTTTTCCCGCCGATGCGTTTCAAGAGCAAGAAGCAAGAGAAATTCTATTGGAAGACGGTGAGGGATGTGAAGAAGACATTGCCTATTGCGAAGATATTGCATCAGGAGATGATAAAGACGGACGCGGTAATGAGCAAGATGAACAAGCGTGAGAAGCGCAAATTCTGGCATCAGTATGAGAAAGTGTTATATAGTCAGTACGAGGATAAGTTTCGTCAGATGACGGCTGCGCAGGGGCAGATGTTGATGAAGTTGATAGACAGGGAGTCAGGGCAGACCAGTTATGAGGTCATCAAATACTATAAGGGTACATTTGTCGCCAACTTCTTTCAGACGTGGGCGAAATTGTTTGGCAACGATTTGAAGGCCGAGTATGACGGAACAGACAAAGACCAGATAACAGAACGTATTATCCTCTTGGTGGAGGCCGGTCAGCTCTGAGATTGCCTCATTGTCCGATTACAGAATAGATACGATTGTTGTGGCGAATATAGATATGTCCGTCATGCATGAATTTTACGGCTTGATTGGGTGTTGTCAAGTTTTCTACGGCTTCTGCTTCACTCGGCAATTGCTCTGCTTCTTGCTCCATCTCATCGAAGCGTTGAGGAATGGAATTGAGGTATATTTCAAGATTGGAATAGCCGTCGGCTTGCAGCTGAGCTCCATCGGAATAATCATCTTTATTCAGTCCGTTAGCCTCTTCGTATTCATCCGGCATACCATCGCCATCGGTATCGGTGTAAGGTTCGCCGGTGAGTTTTGGCCATCCTCCAACCACCTGCGGGTCATCGATGATGCCATCTTTTCCTTTGCTACCTTTTCCGGAGGCTGTTCCGTTTTTTGTTTCTTCAATGAGTCTTGCATCCTGCCAATCGCGCCACGGAGCGCAAGCCCCGACTTGTGAGAGGGTGGTTTCGTAGGCTTCTTCTGCCGTTTCGAGTTTTGCCGGCAATTGGGCGGCAACTTCAGGAGAGTAGGCGTCGGCTCGGAATAGAGATTTAAAGAGGGTGGTGTCAGACAATGTGGTTTGCACGCCACACCACCAGTTGTCGGCAGTGATGACGGGATAGTTGGTCATGTAGTTATTCTCTATATAGTGTTTTGATTGGTAGCCAGCATGCCATGAGGCTGTGTCTTGATCAATACGAACGAAGCGATTGACTTTGTTGGTGAGCGAAGGAGACTTGCCGCTGCTATAGCCTGTAGCAGGTCCATGCTTATAATAGTTACAAAACATATTGAGTTCGTTGCGGGTAACGCCTTCTACTTTCACCTCCACTTCCAGGCCTTGACCGGAGTTATTAGTGCCCCAATTATAGACTATGTTGTTGCGATACTCGATGACGGCGAGGGTGTCGTGTGCGCGAGCCCCATTGAAGCGGATATTTCGAGAGTCGTTGTGAGCGATGAGGTTGTGATGATAGGTAGCGAATTGTCCGCCCCATACACCACAATAGGAGCGTGTTCCTTTCTTGTGGTTGGCGTTGTAGAGTCCTTCCGCAGCGATACAATACTGAACGGTGGTGTATTTGGTATCATAGATAGCCAGACATTCCTCGTTCGCCCATGTCATGGTGCAGTGGTCGAAGATGACTTGCTCGTAGTTTTCGACATCCGTTCCATAGGTGACGTAGGTGTTATCTTCAGGAATGGTGGGTCGGAAGCGCAGATAGCGCACTATCAGATGTTTGCGTCGGGGACCGTAGTACCACATTTCGCCTCCGGTGGCACCGTTGAAGGTCATGGAATGACCGGAGATACAAATGCCCATTCCGGGAGCCGACTGACCAGCGATGGTGAGATTGTCGCGTTTTACTTTGAGGTCTTCTTTGAGAAAGATGGTACCTGCGACGTTAAAAACGATAGTAAGCGGTTCATAGACAGTGATGGTTTTGCCATCTATTTCCTTGGTGCTTTTATACTGCTCCAACGCCCATCGTAGGGTTCCTTCGATAGGGGTATCTTTGGATGTGTAGTCCTCAAGAGAGTTAACGGTGACCACTTCGCCGCCGCGGCCTCCCTGAGCAAAGCGTCCAAAGCCTTCGGCTTCGGGGAAAGCGAGGGTTTGGGCAGAGATAGTGAAAAGTGAAGATTGAAGGATGAAGAGGCTTAAGAAGAGTTTAGATTTCATAATCGCATGCGGCTCGAGAGGTTTTACATTTGCCTATATAGGCGGCTACCTTCAGGTGTTCGGGATGGTTGGCGTAGGTAGAGAGGTCTTGCCAAGAATCGAACAGACAAACGAGAGCGAGGTCGTAGTCAGTGGCGGGAGCGTAGGGAATATTGATACCGACTTCGATAGACTTAAGACAAGGGATTTTATGTATCAGGTTTTCCAATCCCTCTTTGATGATGCGGGCATTTTCTGATTTGGATTTGCCTTCTGCCTCGTCTTTCAACCGGAAAAATACGATGTGCTTGATCATATATTTATGCTTTATGTTTTCTGATTTCTACCACACTTCTTGTGTGTTGGCATTTTCGTTTTTAGGGTAATCGATGGTATAATGCAGTCCTCGAGACTCTTTTCGTTCGAGGGCTTGTCGGGTGATGAGATAGCCAACATTAATCATATTACGCAGTTCGCAGATGTCGCGTGTGGCCTTGACACGTTTGAAGAGGTCTTCCGTCTCTTCATAGAGCAGGTCGAGTCGTTCCCAAGCACGTTTAAGACGGAGGTCAGAGCGAACGATGCCCACATAAGTGGACATTATTTGTCCCACCTCTTTGACGTCTTGGCTGATGAGCACTTTCTCTTCATTAGAGAGAGTGCCTTCGTCGTTCCATTCTGGGATACGGTTGTTGAATGAATACATATCCACCACCTGCAAAGCATGTCGTGCAGCGGCTTCGGCATAGACGACGGCTTCGATGAGGGAGTTGGAAGCGAGGCGGTTACCTCCATGCAAGCCTGTGCAGCTACACTCTCCCACGGCATAGAGCCGGTTGATAGAGGACTGTGCATCGAGATTGACCTTGATACCTCCGCACATATAGTGAGCACAAGGAGCGACAGGGATGTATTCTTTGGTAATATCGATGCCGATGCTGAGACACTTGGCATAGATATTAGGGAAGTGATGTTTGGTTTCTTCGGGGTCTTTATGTGTAACATCGAGGCATACGTGGTCGAGTGCATGAATTTTCATCTCGTTATCGATAGCGCGAGCCACGATGTCGCGTGGTGCGAGTGAGAGTCGCTCATCGTATTTTTGCATAAACTCTTCGCCGTCAGGCAGACGCAGAATGCCTCCGTATCCACGCATGGCTTCGGTGATGAGGTAAGCGGGATGGGTCTCTCCTGGATGGAAGAGAGCCGTAGGATGGAACTGCACAAATTCCATATCTTTGACTTGCCCTTTGGCACGATAGACCATGGCAATGCCGTCGCCGGTGGCGATATTGGGGTTGGTGGTGGTTGCATAGACGGCTCCTGTTCCTCCAGTTGCCATGAGCGTTATCTTGCTTAGGTATGTGTCGATTTTCTGCGTCTCGGGATTGAGGATATAGGCTCCATAGCACTCGATGTCGGGTGTTCTTCGTGTGACGCGTACACCGAGGTGGTGTTGCGTTATGATTTCCACAGCGAAGTGATTTTCGAGTACTTCTATATTGGGATGTCGGCGAACGGCTTCCATCAAGCCGCGCTGTATCTCGGCTCCGGTATCATCGGCATGGTGAAGGATACGGAATTCGGAGTGTCCGCCTTCACGATGCAGGTCGAAGGAGCCGTCTTGTTTTTTGTCGAAATTGACTCCCCATTGCAAGAGTCGGCGAATCCCGTCGGGAGCATTGCGAACCACTTGCTCGACGGCAGCCCGGTCGGATATCCAATCGCCGGCGACCATGGTGTCATGAATATGTTTCTCGAAGTCATCGACAAGCAGATTGGTAACGCTGGCAATACCGCCTTGTGCTTTGGCAGTATTGGCTTCATCGAGTGTGGTTTTGCAGCAGAGGGCGATGGAGTACTTGCCTGTTTCTGCCACTTGCAGAGCGAAAGACATACCTGCCACGCCACCGCCAATAATCAGGAAATCGTAATGTTTGGTCATGAGAGTATTTGAGTGCCCTGAGGGCTAATTAAGGAATTGTATAGTTGAGTTATGGATTGACAAATTCGAATAGGTCGCCATCACGCCATAGAGGAGATCGTTCGCGGAAATGGCGCAAGGCTTCCAAATCGAAGTCAGCGATTTTTGTTCCTTGCTCATCGTCAGCGAACTGCACCAGAGGATTGAGATGTGTGTCGTAAGCTACGGAATGTCCATTATAGTGGAGATTGAGGTGGTCGTTTCCAACTCGATTGACAGCAGCCAGAAAGCACTGGTTTTCGGAAGCTCTGGCGGGAAGGAGCGCATCCCAATAATGAATACGGATATCGGGCCAGTTGGCCGAATAGAGGAGGACATCATAATCGAAGCCTGAGCGATTGCGGCTCCATACGGGGAAGCGCAAGTCGTAGCAAATCAGAAGGCAGAATCGGCATCCTTTGTATTCTATGATTTTCCGCTCCGTGCCTGCCGTAAAGAAATCTGCCTCACCTCCATGTGCATAGAGGTGTTTTTTATCGGCGAAGACCGCCGTATGGTCGGGCATGACAAAGAATCCGCGGTTGAATAGGTTATTGTTTTCGGCAGCGATAAAAGAGCCTGCTATGGCGAGATTAAACTGCTCCGCCCAGCGATAGAGGTGCTGCATTGTAGGTCCCTGCATATCCTCGGCGAGGTCGGGCCGGTCGGTGCAGAAACCAGTGGTGAACATCTCGGGCAGGAGAGCAACATCCGCCTTACCGCAGATAGCGGCAAGGCGGCGCTCGGTGAGCGAGAGGTTGACATCGATGTCAGCCCACTCTATAGGATACTGTAGCAGTGCTACTTTCATTTCTTTTTAGCCTTCTCGGTAGCGGGTTTAGCGATGGCTTCCCGCATCTCGGTATCGGCATTGATATTTTTCATGCGATAATAGTCCATGATGCCGAGATTGCCATTACGGAAGGCTTCTGCCATAGCTTTAGGCACTTCAGCCTCTGCTTCTACGACGTGAGCGCGTGCTTCTTGTGCTTTGGCTTTCATCTCTTGTTCGAGAGCTACCGCCATAGCGCGCCGCTCCTCAGCCTTGGCTTGCGCGATATTCTTGTCGGCTTCAGCCTGGTCCATTTGCAGTTGTGCACCGATATTTTTACCCACATCAATATCAGCGATATCGATAGACAGGATTTCGAAAGCCGTGCCTGCATCAAGACCTTTTTTAAGTACGAGTTTGCTTATGCTATCGGGATTTTCGAGTACGGATTTATGTGTATCGGAAGAACCGATGGATGATACAATACCTTCTCCGACACGTGCGAGAACGGTGTCTTCTCCGGCGCCACCGACGAGTTGTTTGATATTGGCGCGTACGGTAACGCGTGCTTTGGCAATGAGCTGGATACCATCTTTAGCAACGGCAGTGACGGGAGGGGTGTCGATGACTTTAGGGTTAACCGACATCTGTACGGCTTCAAAGACATCACGACCTGCGAGGTCGATAGCAGTAGCCATCTGAAAAGAGAGGTCAATATTGGCTTTATTGGCACTGACGAGCGCATGGACGACCCTCTCGATGTGACCTCCGGCGAGATAGTGAGCCTCGAGTCCATCGCGTCGCACATCTTGCAGGCCAGCTTTATGGGCTTCAATCATACAATCGACGATACGGCGTGGTGGTACTTTACGGATACGCATCAGGAAGAGCTGAACGAGCGAGATATGCACACCTGAAACAATTGCCGAAATCCAAAGAAGGAAAGGCACATAATAAAGGAAAAGGATGAGAAGGATGCCTAACAGAACGAGCATCACGATTTCAAATACTCCCATGGCTGTGTTGATTTTAAGTTAAATATGCTATGTTTACTGTTTAGCAACGATTACCTTGTTGCCATCGATGGCGATGACAGTGACAGGTGTGTTTTGGTCAATGAAGTTATCCTGGCTTTTCGCCTCCACATCGTGATTATTGATGCGAACTTTTCCCATAGGAGCCAGTCTTCCGATGGCAATTCCGCTATCACCGACTTGGATGTCAAGGTCTTTCAGGAGGTCCACTTTGGCGTCGATATTTTTCTGAAGTGCCATTTTATCGAGCGCCCGACTACGAAGGAAGATTATGATGGCAAGGGCACACAGAACGAGTGCTGAAGCCAAAGCGATATGTCCGGCAACTGCCCCTAACTTAAGATAGGCATACGCCACTCCTCCGGCGGCAGAAAGGATACCCGCGACTCCTGCGGCTCCTATACCCGGAATCAAGAACAATTCGACCACGAAGAGAGCGACACCCACCAAGACAAGAATAATAACAAGAAGAATCTGCATAACAACATATATTTACTATCGACACTTTTCCCTCTCCACTATCGGATTCATAAAGTGCGCTGCAAAGATAAAGAATAAAAACCAAAATACAAAATAAAAAAAGCAGATGGCGGAGTTATGTTTTTCAGATAGATGGGAAGCGGTTGTGAAAGAGAGCAGCGTCACAAAACAAACATGCCCTTAATGCCCTTCCACCATAGAGTCAAGAAAAAGAGGAAAAGTTGAACATCATAAACATCTATAGAGACTGCATGATATGGTTATGAAGTCGGCAGAATCACCTAAGAATAACCTAAGAATAACCTAAGAATAACCTAAGAATAACCTAAGAATAACCTAAGTTTAGGCTCTTGAGGGGTGCTGCAAATGGGCATTGTATGGGTATTGTATGGGTATTGTATGGGTATTGTATGGGAATTCTACGGGTATTTTATAGGTATTGTACATAGAGGATGGCATTATTTCATATTTTTGTTTTGCTAACGGTTAATTTTTACACATTTTAGCTACAATTTACTTATCCATATTGCGAGATTGCAAAAAAAAACGTACTTTTGTCGCTTGAAATATCTGATGTGGAATAATTGTTGCAGTAGGAGAATTGACACATAACAGGAAACCATGAGTAAGAGAATCATTATTAGCTTTTTATTTGCATTTCTCACCTTTCAGATGTGGGGAGAGGACGTAAAATATTTGACGACGCAGGAGTTCAAATCGTTCATTATGGACTACACAGTGGAGCAAGAGTGGCACTACAAAGGCAAGAAGCCTTGTGTGATAGATTTCTACACGACGTGGTGCGGTCCTTGCAAGCGTTTGGCTCCGATAATGGAGGAGTTGGCATTGACCTATTGCGACCAAGTAGTGTTTTACAAGGTAGATACCGAGCGGGAACAGGAGTTGGCCTATGTATTTCGCATCAATAGCATTCCTCAGGTGTTGTATATTCCTGTTGAAGGCAGGCCGATACTGCTAAAGGGGTTGTATCCTAAGGAAAATATAGTGGAGATCATTGAGAAGGAATTACTAAAGAAGTGAAGTATAAAACAAGATACCGAACACTTATCCTGAGATAACGCATGGCTATAGAGTTTATACTATTGATATTATCGCTATTATTTTTCACCAGCATCTTGACAGACAAACTAAGCAGCCGTTTAGGTGTTCCGTCGTTGATGTTGTTTCTGCTGGTGGGTATGTTGTTTGGCAGCGATGGTTTAGGTCTTAGTTTCGACAATTTCAATTTGGCAGAAGCCATCGGTTCTATCTGTCTGAGTGTCATATTGTTTTCGGGCGGTATGGATACGAGGTTGCAAGACATCCGTCCGGTGGCAAGAGAAGGTATATTGCTGGCAACGATAGGTGTATTGCTGACTGCCACAATCACGGGTCTTGCTATCTGGCAACTTATGAAATGGACCCATGCCGGTTTGAGTTTGGCATTACCCACAGCCTTATTGATGGCCGCCACCATATCCTCCACAGATTCGGCATCGGTGTTTAGTATTTTGCGTAGCAAGAATATGATGCTGCGGTATAATCTTCGTCCGATGCTGGAATTGGAAAGCGGAAGCAACGACCCGATGGCAGCAGTACTAACCACGGTTTTAATAGGTGTGGCACAATCGGGCGGCGAGCCCAACGGCTGGATGATAGTACTGATGGTGGTAGTACAGTTGGTGGTAGGTTTTTTGGCAGGTTTTTTATTCGGCAAGTTTTTGGTATGGCTGATGAACAAAGTGAATTTAGACAATACCAGTTTGTATCCTATTTTGGTATTGACCTCTTGTATTTTCATCTTCGCCATGACATATTATTTGAGAGGGAATTCGTTTTTGGCTGTTTATATTGGCGGTTTGGTGTTTGGCAATTCAAAGTTTGCCCACAAGCGCAGTACGGTGAATTTTTTGGATGGTTTGACGAACCTCGCTCAGTTGGCAATGTTTCTCACTCTCGGTTTGCTGGTTAGTCCTCATGAATTATGGGACAAGAACGTATTGCTGCTTGGTGTCATCGTGAGTGTAATTATGTGTTTTATTTCTCGTCCTGCCGCCGTAATGATAACCTTGTCTCCCTTCAGGAATATTCCTTTTCGCGGCAAGATGTTTGTGAGTTGGGTAGGTTTGAAAGGAGCATCTCCCATATTGTTTGCCATTATGTGTTTGGCCGCCAATGTTCCCAATGCCCGATTGATTTTCAACGTAGTGTTTTTATGTACTCTGGTAAGTTTGTTTGTTCAAGGCATCTCCATTGACAAGGTAGCCCGATGGTTGGGAGTGGCTGAAACCAACAAGAAGAAGTTGAAACGTGTGGAGAAGTTTGATATTGATTTGCCGGAAGAGATAAAGTCGGTGGCAACCGAGATAGAAATCGAGGCAGACATGCTGGAGCACGGCAACCGTTTGATGGATATGGGTTTCCCAGACAACACTCTTGCTATTATGGTTCGCAGAGGTCAGCAGTTTTTTGTTCCTTCCGGCAAGAGTGTGCTACAAGAAGGAGACACCTTGTTGGTAATTACCGACAACAAGAAGACTCTTCAAGAGACTTATCAGCAACTGGAAGAACGAAGAAAAGAATGGCATCCTGATTTTTTAGATGACACCGTGGATTTTATCCGTCAGTTTTCCATTATGCTGCGTGAAGACCGCCGCATCAGGCAAGCCCATAAAAGAGAACAAAAGAAGAAAATAAAAAACAATAAAAGCCCTCAATCGCCATGAAAGGAATTATCTTAGCCGGTGGCAGTGCCACTCGTTTATACCCGTTATCTCGTGCCATCAGCAAGCAGATTATGCCGGTATATGACAAACCCATGATTTATTATCCTCTTTCCACCCTGATGCTGGCAGGCATTCGTGAAGTGCTGATTATCTCGACTCCCCGTGATTTGCCTATGTTCAGAGAATTGTTGGGCGATGGCAGCCGGTTGGGTATGCGACTTGCCTACAAAGTGCAAGAAGTGCCCAACGGTTTGGCGCAGGCTTTTGTATTGGGAAAGGACTTTTTGGCCGGGGACAAAGGTTGTCTTATTTTGGGTGACAACCTGTTTTACGGTCGTGGGTTCAGCGGCATGTTACGTCGTGCTGCATCCATAGAAAAAGGTGCATGTATTTTCGGCTATTATGTGAAAGACCCGCGTGCCTACGGTGTGGTGGAGTTTGATGAGACGGGCCGAGTATTATCCTTGGAAGAGAAACCTGCGGAGCCTAAGAGCCATTATGCAGTTCCGGGTCTTTACTTCTACGATGAGAGTGTATGCGAAAAGGCCGCCTCCCTCAAGCCTTCGCCACGAGGTGAATATGAGATAACAGATTTGAACAAGGAATATCTGCTGGAAGGCAGTTTACAAGTAGAATTGTTTGGCCGTGGTTTTGCCTGGCTTGACACCGGCAATTGCGACAGTCTGCTTGATGCCGGCAATTTTATAGCCACCATTCAAAACCGTCAGGGATTCTACGTAAGTTGCATTGAAGAGATTGCCTGGCGCAACAATTGGATCAGCACAGAGCAATTGCATCAGTTAGGCGAAGAACTAAATAAGACGGCATACGGTCAGTATTTACTTTCATTAAACGAGAAATAATCTATGAAAAAACACATTTTGTTTGTTTTGTTGCTGTCGGCATCCCATTTTCTGCAAGCCGCCCCCTATCAAACGATTGATGCTTCAGAAGAGCATTATTCTGTACAGCACTATAGTGTAAAAGACGGATTGAGTCAAAACACAGTAATGGCCATTTTGCAGGACAAAGACGGCTATATGTGGTTTGGCACCTGGGATGGTCTAAACAAGTTTGACGGTTACCGTTTCACCACCTACAAGTCGCATCCGGGAAATGACACAAAGATGCGCAACAACCGTGTAGATTTCATTTTCGAAGACGGGAACGGCTATATTTGGTTTCAGACATACGACGGCAATATTTTCCGCTTTGACAAACGGAAAGAACAGATTTATTCATTAGGTTACCCGGCACCGTCTTTATTGCAACATAAAGCGTCCAAGTTTTTTCTGGAAACGTCAGCGGGTGATTTGTGGGTTGTTATCAACAACGGAATTGCCCATATAACGAGTGGTGAGACTCCGGAGACAGAAATAATCAAAAGCGACCATGCCGCCCATTTTATTGAGCTTGACAGACAAGGCGGCATCTGGTATGATGCTGCCGACGGGCTTCATTGCAGGCAACAAAACGAGGACAAGACCTTTTCTCATATTTTGCCTTATACGACAGCCAAACAATACACGGCAGCCCACGCCACCCAACACAGCGTCTGGTTTGGCACCAGCACCGGCGATATTATGCGTTACTCGTTGCAAGACAACAACTTCGAGCATATCAGCATCGGTAAGCAAACCGCCATTACTGCCATTGAACACATCGATGAAAACACAATGCTTTTTGCCACCGAGACCGAAGGGTTCTTTGTGTTAGACAAGCGAGCCGGCAAGATTGAGCAATATGCTTCTCACACCAATCGGCTTATTCACTCCAATCATTTTCACACAGTCGGCATAGACACAAGAAATATTGTATGGTTAGAGAATGAAGAAAACGGCATTTTCCGCTATCGTCATTCTGACCGGAGCTTGAAGTATTTTTCTCCCGAGTTAGATAAACGTTATGCCCGCCAACTGAGGCAAAACCTGATTTTGCTCAACGATGAGAACTACTTATGGATTAATCCACATGGAGGCGGTTTCTCCCGCTATAATTATGAATCAGACTGTTTGGAGTCTCCCTTGCCCGGTATCACCAATATGATTCACACCGCCTATTTAGACAAGGACGGCGCCTTATGGCTGAGCACTTACGACAAAGGAATCGACCGCATTGAGAGGCAACCGCAACAATTTATTATGCATGATATGCGCGAAAGCGAGTATCTGTCGGGGGAGGTGAGAGCGATGATTCAACTTCGCAATGAAGATATATTGATAGCCACCAAAGACGGAATGGTTCGATGCAAAGACGGAAGGACACAGAAAATATACCGACTTAACATAAATGATTTGGTTTATTGCCTGCATGAAGACAAAGAAGGGAATCTTTGGATGGGAACCCGCGGCAACGGACTTATCCGATATACGCATGGTAAGATAACACGTTATCAACACACTTCCGACCCTTATAGTATTTCCTCAAATGAGATTTATTCCATTACGGAAGACACCCTTCATCATCAACTTATCATTGCGACCTATGGCGGTGGGGTCAATATATTGAAAGACGGCAAGTTTATTCATTCCGGAAATGATTGGAAGAACTATCCTATAGACCAATGCGCCAAAGTAAGAGACGTTCTGTTGACGGGTGACACTTTGCTTCTTATAGCCTCAACCAGCGGACTGCTACAGTCAGACCTGGAAGGGAATATACAATATACCCCTTATTGTGATGTGCACTGTTTGTATAAAGACACACGTGATTCCATTTGGTTAGGTACTTTTGGCGGCGGTCTTACTCTATTAAAGAATCCAGGAACAAAGAACGGGCCTGCGCAACTTCAATCATTTAATTCAAGGAACGGATTGCTCAGCGACATTGTTCTATCCCTTTCCGAAGATGAGAAAGGTCGCTTGTGGTTTACTTCGGAAAACGCCATCACACGCTACGACAGCAAAGCCGGCATTTTTCAGCATTTCTCCCCGTTAGAAGAGACGGATAATGATTTCTTTACCGAAGCGAGTGCTTTGCGACTACACTCCGGTCAGATTATGTTTGGCTACACGAAGGGTTACTGTATTTTCAATCCTAATCGCATATTGCGCACATACGAAGTTCCCAACCTGGTACTTACCGGTTTTCAATTGTTTAACACAAATGCCGACATAAACGACCAGCAATCTCCTTTAAAAGAGAGTATCTCTCATACCGACAAGATAACTCTGAAGCATAACCAATCGGTGTTCTCGATTGAGTATGCTGCACTTGATTTCGGCGAGACAGACCAGATTATGTATGCTTTTATTCTGGAAGGTTTTGAGAAGCAGTGGAACTATGTAGGCAAACAAAGAAAAGCCACTTACACAAATCTGCGGTCAGGCAGATATCATTTCAAGGTAAAATCAACCAATGGTGAAGGAGTGTGGGTAGATAATACGCGCGAACTCACCATTGAAATTCTTCCCTCCTTTTGGCAAACGGGGTGGGCAGTACTATTGTATCTATTGATAGCCGCCGCTTTAATAGCGATTGCCTATATTCTTTTCCGCCGCTACAATGATCTTCAGCAGCAAATGCAAGTGGAGCAGCAAGTAAGCGACATCAAACTGCGCTTTTTTACCAATATCTCTCATGAACTTCGCACACCGCTCACACTTATCTCGGGACCGGTGAATAATATTCTCAATACTGAAAAAATATCACAAAGTGTACGCACTCAATTGGAAATCGTCAACAGCAATGCCAACCGGATGCTTCGGTTGATAAACGGCATTTTGGATTTCCGCAAGATACAAAACGACAAGATGCGACTTCGCATTCAGCAGACCCATTTTGCAACTTTGGTTCAAGAGACATGTTCCAATTTCAACAAAGAAGCCTATGACAAGCATATCGCATTCCATATTGAGAACACTTGTCCTGACAGTTTGCTATGGATAGACCGTGAGAAGACAGATATGATTCTCTACAATCTACTCTCTAATGCCTTCAAATTTACGCCATCCGGTAAATCAATCACAGTGAGGGTGGAAGAGAAAAATGAGTTTGTTCTTCTGAAAGTGAAGGATGAAGGAATCGGTATTCCCAAAGACAAACGCTCCATTCTTTTTGAACGTTTTACATCTCACAATGAGTTGGAGTCATTGACGGGTAAGACCGGCTCCGGCATCGGACTTAACCTCGTAAAAGAACTGGTGGATTTGCATCATGGATATATTGAAGTGGAATCGGAGCCCGGCGCAGGAACTACATTTACCGTCATGTTTTTAAAAGGCAAAGATCATTTCGGCAACGAAGTGGATTTTGTTATTGACGACTCCACCACACAAGCTGTTCCGCAAATACACTCTTCAAAGAAGGTGGACCAAATATTGCAGACCAACAATGTAAGAAATATGCTCATTGTGGAAGACAACGAAGACATGCGTTTGTTTTTGACCAATATATTTGCCTCCACTTTCAACATTACTACTGCCAACGATGGTATGGAAGGAATAGACAAAGCCATCATTACCCTACCCGACATCATCATATCCGACCTGATGATGCCCAACATGGATGGTATTCAACTATTGGACGAACTAAAGAAAAAAGATTCGACCTCCAATATACCTATTATTCTGCTCACCGCCAATGAAACTGTGGAGAGCCGGCTGGAGGCAATGAAGCATGAGGCAGACGATTACATAACGAAGCCCTTCTCACCCGAGTACCTGAAAGCAAGGGTTGATAATCTGCTTTCCACACGGCAAAAACTTCAGTCTCGCTATCGTCAGAACATGCTGAATCTTAAACCGATGGATGTGGACAAGACTTCACCTGATGAAGTATTCCTCACCAAAGTGATGGCATTTATGGAGAAGAACATGGATAACAATGCTCTTGTAGTGGATGACATGGTAAGTGCCATGGCATTAGGGCGAACCGTTTTCTTCAACAAACTAAAGACACTGACAGGTCTTTCGCCCGTAGAGTTCATCCGCGAAGTACGAATCAAGCGCGCCGCCCAACTGCTTCAGTTGGGTACATATAACGTAACAGAGGTTACCTATATGGTAGGCATGAATGACTCCCGCTACTTCTCCAAATGCTTCAAAGCGGTATATGGCATGACGCCAACTGAATATAAGAAAAGCATAGGACATTAGATTTTTATGAAGAAATACACATATATCATATTATTGCTGACTATTATAGGTTTATTTGCCTGCAAGCCTACGAAACCGCAATCACCTTCCAACAAGACACAGGAGATTGACTCTACTCAGATAGAGATGATGCTTATGAATTTTCGCTTGGCGGAGGCTGCGGATGCGGAATTGATAAAATACGTCCGTTCCACTGCCCAACAATCCACAAATTTAGAAGATAGCAATAATCCTTCGATTGAATATACACTTCATCAGTGGGGATTTTGGTACAGAAAAACATTACGAAACGAGCAACCTATTCTGGCAGAAGGGGAAGAAGTGGAGATTCATTATCAAGTATATTCTTTTGATAATCAACTATTGATTGACAGTCAAGAGAGGATACAAGTAGGGAAAAGGCAAGTAATCATGGCTATTGAGCAAATGTTGCCTCTAATGCATCAAGAGGAGCAGGCCGAATTGCTTGCTCCATGGTATTTGGCTTATGGCTCCACAGAAGAAGCAGGCATAGCTCCTTACACCAATGTACGCATTCTACTTACAGTTTTATAACATATAACCCATTGGCGGAATTAATACAACGACTACATATTTTTTTAACAGGTTTATTTTCAGGGTCCTTACTCTTTTAACGGAATGCTTGGTATTCATCTGACATGCGACAATAGTGAGGAAAATATCAGTTGTGGAAAAATTGCCAAATTTTTTTAGTGATTTTTTTGCAGGAAGAGAGTGAAAAATGGCCATTTTTGTGCCTATAAAATTCATATAATAAGAACATTATACCACAAAGTATGCACGATGTCCGCTGTATGTCCGCTGTATGTCCGCTAAAAAGGTGCTCTTTGGGGGAGAAAAAACGGAGTGAGTTTACGTGGAAAAATTGCCAAATTTTTTACTTGTATTCAGCCAACGGGTAACATATAAATATAATAATAGTAACATATATAATATAATCATAACAATGAAACATACATCTGTAATAGCATTCATCATTTTAATTTCTGCGGCAGGAGTAGCAGGCATTTTGTCGGGCTGCAATGCCAATTCGTATGCCAATGATTTGAAGAGTGAAAAAGCGCTTATTATTGAATACCTTAAGCGCAACAATATCACTATCATATCAGACGACCCCGGGCGTGGCAACTGGAGAGAGAACGACTATCTTGAGATAGCCGATTATCTATATTTCCACTTGATAGATGCCGGTGATACTGAAGGTGATTCGGTGAAGTCAGGGGACCAGATTAACATGCGTTATCTAAAATATACGCTTGATGTTCCAGCAGACACCATTCGCTATTGGACCACCAATGATGCTCCCAGCCCCATCACGTTCACATACGGGCAATCTGCTTATACCGGTTCATCCTATTGCTCTGCTTGGCAGTATGCTATCGGATATATGAAGTTTTCCAACTCAACGGCTAAAATTATATGCCCCAGCAAACTTGGTTTTGATGAAGAGCAAGAAACCGTCACTCCTTATGGATATGATCTTAAAATTCAAATTGTAAAATACTAAACTTATGGCACTGGTTAAATCCATTTCCGGCATTCGCGGCACAATTGGTGGTCGCGTTGGAGAGGGTCTCAATCCTCTCGATATAGTACGTTTCACTGCAGCATACGGCACACAAAGGAGAAAGGCTGTGGCCCCAAAAGGAACGATTGTAGTCGGCAGAGATGCCCGTATCTCAGGTGAGATGCTTGACCATTTGGTAAGCGGCACTCTTATAGGTATGGGCTATGATGTAATCAATATAGGTTTAGCCACCACACCAACCACCGAACTTGCGGTAGTAGGCAATCAAGCAATAGGAGGTATTATTCTTACCGCCTCACACAATCCCAAACAATGGAATGCGCTGAAATTACTCAACGAGAAAGGAGAATTTCTGAATGATGCCGAAGGAAAAGAGGTGTTATCTATCGCCGAAAAGGAAGATTTCGATTTTGCCGGAGTAGATGAATTGGGGAGCCTTACTCACACGGATTTTCTTCCCAAACACATAGAGAATGTCCTTTCACTACAATTAGTTGACAAAGTTGCAATAGAAAAGGCGAACTTCACTGTGGCTATTGATTGTGTCAATTCAGTAGGAGGCATTGCTATTCCAGCGATTCTAAAAGCATTAGGCGTAAAGAATATCATCGAACTAAACTGTACACCGAATGGCCACTTTGCTCACAATCCTGAGCCTATACCTCAGAATCTGGAACAGATATCCAATTTGATGAAAGAAGGGAAAGCGGATGTAGGCTTTGTGGTAGATCCTGACGTTGACCGACTGGCTATTATATCGGAAGACGGGGAGATGTTTGGCGAAGAATATACTTTGGTCAGTGTAGCGGATTACGTTCTCTCGCACACCCCAGGCAACACTGTGAGCAATCTCTCTTCCACACGTGCATTAGCAGATATTACCCGTTTGCATGGATGTGAATATAATGCAGCTGCGGTGGGTGAAGTGAATGTAGTAGCACAAATGAAAGCCACAAATGCCATTATCGGCGGTGAAGGTAATGGAGGAGTCATATATCCTGCTTCCCACTATGGAAGAGATGCATTAGTCGGCATAGCACTTTTTCTATCACATCTTGCTCACAAACAGAAAAAAGTAAGTGAACTAAAAAAAGAATATCCCTTATATTACATATCCAAAAACCGTTTGGACTTGACGGAAGATGTAGATGTGGATGGATTGCTAAAGGCATTAAAAGAGAAATACAAAAACGAACGGGTTAATGATATTGACGGCGTCAAAATCGACTTCAAAGACGGCTGGGTGCATCTTCGCAAATCAAATACTGAGCCTATTATCCGCATCTATAGCGAAGCCGCAACAGAAACAGCAGCCAACGAACTCGCCCAACAACTGATTGACGATGCACACCATATCCTGAGATAATACATATTCAATCTGTAACCCATAAATATATGAACATTCTTATCACCAATGATGATGGCTGGGGTGCCAAAGGAATTCTCACATTGACACGTCTCATGCGTCAAATAGGAGAGGTGACAGTAATTGCTCCGGATGGTCCACGCAGCGGTCAGAGCAGTGCCATCTCGGTAAATACGCCGGTTAGACTCAAACAAATAGAACCTGATATTTATATATGCAACGGAACCCCTGTAGATTGCATTAAATTGTCTGTCAACACCGTTTTCAAGGAACGCAAGCCCGACCTTATAGTAAGCGGAATTAACCATGGCAGCAATGCCGCGGTCAACGTTCTTTACTCGGGCACTATGGGAGCAGTGTTTACTGCTGCCGAGAACGGCATACCCGCTATTGGTTTTTCTCTTTGCGACCATAGCCCCGATGCAGATTTTTCATATTTTGAACCCTATGTTTTAGAATTGACACAAAAACTGATGGAACGCAAAGATCCGCATGGCACTTGCTACAATATCAATGCTCCTATAGGTCCGCTAAAAGGAATACGCATCACCCGTCAGTGCAAAGGATTGTGGCAGAAAGAGTTTCAGCCCTACACCGATCCGCAAGGGAACACTTTCTATCTATTGACAGGCTCTTTCCACAATAATGAACCTGAAGCAGAGGACACCGACGAATGGGCTTTGGCAAACGGCTACATTGCTCTTACCCCCACAACCATTGATATGACCGATTATACATGGCGCGATTTGACAAATATTGGATTGGCATAGTGATAGGAATAATCTTACCTGCATTATTCGGCTACCTGTATCTGCAGCAGATGAATCTGCTCTCTGCAGTGCGTAGTTTAGGTTTGTGGCACGGACCTATGGCCATCAAACTAATGATTGTGGGAGTGTTTCCTGACACAGCCTTGCTTTTTCTATTTTATGAATTAGACCTTTGGAGACTTGCCAAAGGTATTCTCATTGGTGCTTTTCCTTACATTCTTGCCGGAATTGCATTGTCTGTATAACTCCTAAATAACAAACCACTCTTATCCCATGAAATACTTTTTTATAGCCGGTGAAGTTTCAGGTGACACACATGGTGCCTCACTCATTCATGCCATCAAAGAGTTAGACAAGCAAGCTGTATTTTACGGAATGGGGGGAGATAAAATGAAAAAAGCAGGATGCCGACTCCTGCAAGATTACAGACTGATGGCATATATGGGAGTTGTGGCAGTAATAAAAAATCTGCCGCAAGTGATTCGTAATTTCCGAATTGCAAAGAATGGCCTTATTGATGCCGAACCGGATGCGCTCATCCTTATTGACTATCCGTCTTTCAATCTCAAAATAGCGCGTTTTGCCAAGCGCCATTTGCCTAAAACGAAAGTGGTGTATTACATTCCACCCAAAGTGTGGGCATGGAAACAATGGAGAATTCACAGTTTAGTTAAGAACACAGATGATATCCTCACCATTTTCCCGTTTGAAACGGCATTCTATAATAGTTTCAATTATACCGTTCACTACGTAGGCAACCCTACAGCCGAAAAAATACAGCAATATCTTCTTGACAAAGAAAGGCAAGAAAAACAGGAAGACAGCACAAGTAAAAAAACAACAAATTCACAGCAAAAAACAATTGCCTTGCTACCGGGATCACGACAATCAGAAATAAAAAACTGCTTGCCTAAAATGCTCAAAGTTGCTTGCACTATTGAAAATGCAGATATCATCATTGCAGCAACAACTGTAATGGGCCCGCAAATCTATCAAGATATACTTTCAAACCTTTCATCGGATATTGATATAAAATCAGTTAGCCTAAACTTCGACAAAACCTACGAAATTTTAGAAAAAGCCGATGCCGCCATAGTCAACAGCGGAACAGCTACCTTGGAAACTGCCTTGCTGGATTGCCCGCAAGTAGCAGTATATCATATTGCGATGGGCTACAAACCGCTCGTCAAATTGCTGCGACCTTTGCTCTTCCGTATTCCGCATTTTACGCTGGTCAACATTCTGGCAGGTAAACAGGTAATAAAGGAATTGATAGCCTATGAATTTTCAGTAGAAAATCTGTCAAAGGAATTACGAAATCTGTTATATGACAAAAACTATCGTGAGCAAATGCAGTCTGACTATCACAAAATACACTCGGAATTAACCTCACTGCCTGCTTCAATAAATGCCGCATCACGAATTATGGCACTTACAAATGCAAACTAACAGTATAATAAATGTATCAAAAAAACATCGCATTTAGATCTCAACAAAATGTTCAATTTTTCCTCTCGAAACTCACTCCTTTTTTTCGTAAAAAACTGCACCTTTTTAGCGGACATATAGCGGACATGCAGCGGACATCGTGCATACTTTGACCCATAACACTCTTATTATATGTGGGTTATAGACACAAAATTGTCATTTTTTCACTCTCTACATGCAAAATGTTCACACGAAAAATGTTCAATTTTTCCCTAAATTCAGCAAACGATAATTCAATTGTGTGTCTTTACCATAGATTAACAGAAAATCTGTTTGCACTATAAATAATTATTTGTATCTTTGCATGCAGGAAATATAACAAATAAAAATATATAATATTATGGCAAACATTCCGACAGATTTGCGTTATACTCGTGAACACGAGTGGATTCGCATAGAAGACAACGAAGCTTTTGTAGGCATTACTGACTATGCCCAGCAAGAATTAGGAGAAATCGTATTTGTTGATGTTGATACCGTGGGGGAGATGATTAACCAGGGCGATGTTTTCGGTACAGTGGAAGCCGTGAAGACGGTAAGTGATTTGAATATGCCGGTTAGCGGCGAAGTGCTGGAACTCAACGAGGAGCTCAATGATCACCCCGAGTTGGTAAATCAAGACCCATACGGAAAGGGATGGATGATTCGTATCAGCGTCAAAGACGCTGCTGAGCTTAACAATCTTCTTGATGCAGCAGGCTATCAAGCATTGATAGGCTAAGGCTAAAACTAAAATCAAAAAAAACGGCAAAGACTCATGTGGTCTTTTGCCGTTTTATTTTGCAGATTAACAATGAAGCGTGATGATGTCGCTCAAACGTGTTGTATAGGCAGGACTTTTCTCTCCAACATCCAGCAACTGCCTTAAACCGGTATAGTTGGTCTGTGAAGCTTGAGCATGTACGGAATCGGGAGGAGAAAGAACTTCGGTTTGCAAAGCAGAAGTGATGGTGTGTTTGCCAAACTGATGATTGATATTATCTACTGCTTGCTGTAACCTTTGGTCACGCTGTCGGTCTCTGGTGTCGAACATCATTGTTTGCACACCCATTTCAGGTTCTATACCCATCAGTATTACTCCGGCACGTTTATATTCATCTCCCTCCTGAAACCGTTGTCTGACAACACGAAGTAAGTATTCTTGCATTTCTTGCGTATTTGATGTCGGAATCGGAAGGGTCAACACTTCATACATAACTGCCCGCTCATCGCAAAAACGGGAGCCGTGTGCAAACACTATCAGTTGGCGGCATACGCTATGTTGCTTGCGAAGTCGCTGGGCGCAAGTAGAAAGAAATTCAGAGAGCGCCTGCTCCAATAAAGAACGGTTGGAAACGGAATGGGCGAACGTACGACTGCAAGTGATAGATTGTTTTTCCGGCAATTCTCTTATACCAATACAACTATCACCATTCAATTCCCTCCATGTTTCCCATCCTGGTTTGTTCAATAAATTACGAGCAGATAAAGAGGATAAAGTGGCAAACTGCAAAGCATTATCAATGCCGACAGCATTAAGTTTGGCTCTTGCTTTCCTTCCTATACCCCAAACCTCATCTATCGGATATTGCGACAAGGCTTTCAAACGTTGACTATCATTTCCAATCATACACACACCATTGTATCCGGCATAACGTTTGGCATAATGACTCGCCATTTTACTCAAAGTCTTTGTTTGAGCCACACCTAATGATATCGGTATGCCTACGCCTTGTTGCACTTTTTGCCGGATTTCCGTACAGAGTCTATAAATCTGACGAACATCGCTCTCATAAGACAAATCCAAGAAGGCCTCGTCAATGGAATATTGCTGCAAATCGGGGGTATAGCGACTGAGAATCTGCATCACTCTTGACGACAAGTCTCCATATAAAGCAAAGTTGGAAGAGAAGTGTACAATACCGTACTTTTTCACTTCGGCTTGAATCTGATAGAAAGGAACTCCCATCTTTATGCCAAGCTGTTTGACTTCGTTGCTGCGTGCTATCACACAACCATCGTTACCCGACAACACTACCACCGGACGATTGCGCAAATCAGGACGAAATACCCGCTCGCATGAGACAAAGAAGTTATTACAGTCAGCAAGGGCATACATGATTTAGCAAATGAAGATAACTGTATTCTGTTACTTTGACGGAATCACAGAATGAATGGTGTGCGTAATGACTCCCCAAATAAGAAACTCGTTTTCTGCAGTAACGTGTATCCGCTTATATTTAGAATTATGCGGAATGAGCCATGCTGATTTACCGTCAGGCTCCAAACGATATTCTTTGATAGTAAATTCTCCGTCAATATAGGCCGCCACAAAGTTGCCGTCTTGAGCACGAAGAGAACGGTCTATTACCACCAAATCTCCCGAAAAAATTCCGGCATCCTGCATGGAATCGCCATCTATGCGGGCATAGAATGTTGTTTCGGGATGATGAATCAGTTCTTTTGTGATATCTATTCGCTCCGTATAGTCTGCCGCTGGAGAAGGAAAACCGGCATGAACATGTTCCGCCAAAACCAATTCGGGAGAATCGGCTTGAGCTTGAGAGATATCTTTCAATTGTTCTGAATCATTCATGACAGAGGATAGAAATTTCAAAAACGATAAGCAACTCCCATAAGGAAGTTAATACCCTGCGACTGATAGCCGTAACAAATATCTGTTTTCCAATTAATGAAGTTGTTGAGTTGGAAGAAGGCGGAGAGCCATTTGTCAATATTGTATTGCACTCCTAAATTCAGGTCAACTGTCGGGCGGAGACGAACAATCTGAGAGATAGAATAGTCGGTGATAGCATATCGTCCTCCACCGAAATAGTTGTCGGAATAGAGCGACCATTTAGAGTCAATCTTTGCATCCACACGCAGATTGACGCCCCATGTCGGCCGATCAAGGATATGCCCTTTCGCAAGACCCAGTGTTGCATAATCAAATCCCCCCACATCTTGCATCTTCCAAATATTGTAAAATCCGTTGAGAGAGACGTTAACAATATCTTGATAGTGGTAGTTAAGTTTGGCTCCTATAGTCCAGTGCTGGTGATTATCACCTATGAGAGAGAAATATCCAAGCGAATCAGGACGATAGAATACATCATACTTGGTATAGTTATAGGACGCATAGATATCCAGCAAAAGGGTATTGACAGGGCGGATCTTGAATCCGAGATATGCGTTAACCGGGGTATATGTGCGATTCTGGTTGGTAGCTATTTCGTTTTCAGGATGGAGATAACGCAGGTAGTGGAAATGTTCACGTACAGATGAAGTGGCGTAACTGCCTACCGCTCCACCATATAGAGCCAACCAATCGGGCGTGAGTTTTGCTTCAAAATAGACATTAGGTGATGGTAAAATAAGTTTGCCTTTCCCCACACACATATCCACATTCACTCCTACATGAATAAAGAATCGTTTGGAGGTATAGGCATAGAAAGGCTCTATCTTGATGGCATGGTAGTCTGTCGAGTCCATTGAGGTGTAATAGAAAGCAGGGTCTTTGGCGGCAATAACAGCCGGATCTGCCGAATAGAGATGGTTTTGCACCACAAGGTTAGCACCTGCCGCATGCTTCGTGTTCTGCCAACCAAACATACCCTCAGTGTTGATTACATGCTCTATATTAGTGTTATCCATAAGAAATGCTTCGTAGCCGGTCTGCAATTTGTATTGCCAGGTCTGACCACGACGCGAGCGAACACCGATACGCGTATCAATCTCCCATTGTGCATTTTTATCTTCTGACAGGAAATCGCGATAATGGTTCAAACCCAAAGTAGAGAAATCTCCCTTGGCTTTAGGTTGGTCTGTATAGGTAAAATATCTGCCATAACGGGTAAAAAACACATTCTCGGCATTTACTCCGAAATATACTTCCGCCTTTTGAAAACTCTTTGAGAAATCAAAGCCGGCAGAAGTATGAGACATCGTTTTTCTGCCCCATTGACCCAAGTGATGCACACCAAGGTCCAATCTGACATCCTTCTTTTCGGCGATGCTGTAACTGAAATCAAGCATAGAAGCCACATGCCCGAATCCGGCACGGATATATCCATGCATGGGATCTGTTGAAGCAAAAGTGGTCTTTGTATAGTCCAAAGGTATCTGACTGTTTTGCTCTACATCACGCATAGGTTCGGAATAGTCGGAATACTCTACTTCCTGCGGTGTGACGGCAGGCTGCAGCACAGAAGGTTGCACACCCAATTTATTAGTATTCTCTATGGTGGGCTGATAGTCACGCTCAACAGTCACGGTACGATCAATCTCGTCCTGAGCATAGAGGAAAATCGGACATAGCAAAAACAGCAAACTAATCTTCTTCATTTTCTTCATCTTTAACGGTTTCCTTTTCTCTGTCTTCTATCAATTGCAATTTTTCATTCACCTCGCTGTGAATCCCATCTTCAGTATTTCTGTAGTTGCTCTTCAAACTCAACAAATACTGCTTGGCTTGGAAAGTATCTCCGCGTTGCAGATAAATATCGGCAAGCAAAATAAAACTCTTTGCTAACCAATACTGATGCTGTGTATTCATACCGGCAAAAGACATTATTTCTGCTTCCGAGCGGTCTATCTCTTTCTTTTCTAAAGCAATGAGACATACCATATATTTGGATTCCGCTCCAGCTTGAGTTCTCACCTCCTCGCTCAGCATGGAGAAATCTTTCTCAGCCAAGTCAAGATCGCTTAATGCATAATAGGCCTTGGCACGATTGTAACGAGCTTCCTTCTGTACTTCTGCTGAAGAAGCCACATCTTCCAAAATCTGACTTGCCACATTGATGGTGGTCATATTGTCTTTTAGGTAATAGCTGCATCTGAGTACTCCCAATCGTGCCATATTCATAGTGGCTATAGAACCCGCTATGGTTTGAAGACGCTTAAAGTAGGCAAGCGAACGGTTATAGTCCTCCTCATCGTAGGTTATTTCAGCAGCACGAGTCAAAGCCTCCTCCATATACGGATTGCCTGCTATAGAAGACAACTTGTCATATTCTTCAAGAGCTTCTTTTTTCTGACCCAAACGATAATAACTATCAGCTGCATAGTACTGCGCCATAGTACAATAACGTCCTCCATCGCAATACTGTGAAAGATATTTCGACAAACCAGCCACAGCCTGCTGGTAGTTTTGAAGAATATATTGACGCTCTGCAGCCACAAAAGTCAAACTGTCTTCTTTGCTGTCAATTTTCATGTTTTGCTTGCCCAGTTGCTTGGTATAAGCAATATATTCGCTCACATTGTTAGTCTCCACATAAGCAGACTCCAATCCGTCCAAAGCAGAATAAGCCTCTTCACTTCCCGGATAGTTCTTTATAACTTGTTTATAACTCTCAATAGCCTTTGTGTAGTTTTGCTGGTTATAGTAAATCATTCCCTTTTCCAAGGCGGCCTTTCTTGCTTTGTTGGAATGAGGATACTGTGAAAGCAATCGTTCGTAACTGCGAATAGCAGCATCATTATTATTGAGCTGAAGATAAGCACGCGCCATCTCATAGAGAGCATCATCTGCATAGTCAGATTTCGGATACTGCTTTACCAATTTTTGCAGCACGTTCACTTTATCGGAATGCTTCTTTAACAGACCCAACGCATATCCTCTTTGGAAGAGAGCATAGTCGGCACCTTGACTTCCCATAGCTATCACTTTGGCATAATAACTCTCTGCCTTCACAAAGTCGCGCTGATTGAAATAGCAGTCGCCTATACGATTCAAAGCATCCGCCAGCAACGATTGGTTATCTTTCTCTGTTTCTACAAATCGCTCAAACGAAGATTGGCTGTCGGCATATCTCTTTTGTGCAAACTGAGTGTATGCCATGGCATACAAAGCGGCATTGTAGTTACTGCTTTTCTTGGAATCGGTCTGCTGCAAAAAACTCTTCAAATCAGCCTCCGACTTGGCATAATCAGCCTCTTTGTAAGCACATTCGGCACGAAGATAGTAACTCTCCGTTACGTATGATGAAGACGATGGCTCAGGATTGCTTATCACTTCTGTCAACCACTTTTCTGCCTCTTTATACTGACCTTGCATATACGCATCTGAACCCAATTGATAGCGCAAATACTGCATCGTGCCTCTCATTTGCGAAGAAGGGTTGCTGATTTTCTCAGCCGATTCCAACGCTGCGGCATAATTCTTAGAACTCATAAAGACATCGCAAAGCAAAGCATAAACCTGCTCACGGTAACGCGACTGCGGATAAGTGTTAAGAAATTCAGTAAAAGCATTCACGCTCTCGCCCAATGCGGAAGATGATTGGTAGGTGGTGAGGGCATAGTTGTACATCGCCTCTTCGCGCAATGTTTCGTCTTTACCTATACGCAGGACCGTGCTGTATGCCATCTTGGCTTGCTCCGGCTGACCTGTTTTTTGATAGGCATTACCCAAATGATAACAAGTATTTTCGGTCAGAGCATCTTCTTCTTTCTTTATCTTGTTGAGGTATCGAATCGCATTCTCGTATTGCTGTAGTTGGTAGTAGGACATACCCAACAAATACATATCATTTCTCACCAATTGTTTCTTTTGTCCGGATGCAACTTTCTCATATTCACTCAAGTGTTCTACCGCCTTGTCATATTGACTCTCCTGATAGTATATTTCGCCAAGCATGCGGTGCAACTCTGGATTATTTTCGTTCTTCGGTTGATGCGACAACAAATATTCGGCACGCTCATACACCTCATCATATTGTTGTTGCGCATAATAAATCTGAATTATATAGTAGGGAACTATATCTTTATATTGTGCGGTATGTTCAATAGCCAAAAACTCGGGCAGAGCCTTGCCGTAGTTACCCACCGTATACTGACAAAAAGCATAGTAGTAACGAGCTTGGAGCGTATAAGGACTTTGTATCTCTTTCAATTTGCCAAAATACAAACTCGCCTTTTGCGGTTCTTTCTGCTCCAAATGAGCATAACCTCTATAAAATAAGTATTCTGCTTGATGAGAGCGGAATAGTTCTTTTTCGTTCACCTGTTCCAATTCCTTCAATGCTTGTTTGGCCTTTTTCTGTTCCACAAGCAAAACACCTTGCATGTAATGCACCTCAGAAGCATAGGGTGTGTAGGGATGCGATGCTATATAGGAAGCAAGTTGCTGCTTGGAAGATTTGTCCCTCAGTTCAAAAAGATTCGCATTCCTGTAAAAAACAGCTTCTTCGCTATAGGTTTGACCTGTATAAGCCGTCAATTTGCTCAGCGAAGCATTCCATTGTCCTTGCTCATATAATTGAACGCCTTCCACATACAATGCATCCGCACTGCTGTATATCATTGAGTACTGCGCCGACAATGACAACGCCGACAAACAGAACAAACTTATCACTAAATACTTCTTCATATGATTTGTCTAACCCGCAGAGGGCTCTTTACAAAATTATCGGATTATTCAAAACAGCCTATTGACTGATTCTTCTCCATAATAGCCTGCAAAAATAAAAAAAAGTTATCATTCTGCCAAATTTTCAGCGGCTATGAGCATATTTTTCTCTTTCTGCCAATTCGGCATGGAAGGAAGTAAAAGTATATCATCATACCTAATAGATTGCAAAGCATCCTGATTCCAAGGCAATAGTTCCGAAATATATAAATGCTTACAACTAATAGGCTCCGTAAGTTTTTTATTATCAAAAATATCACGACGTATCCATAAATAAGATTCATCTTGAAATACAAACGAGTAGATAGCTTCTTCTGACACATCTGTATAATTAAGTTGAGTAATCATCAGTTTCTTCCGATAATTCTCTGTTAAACGCTCTGCCGCAGAAACACTATCTGTAAGTATCGTCAACTCACGTCCTTCGCGAATGACTATTACATTATAGGGAGACGAGTTGAAAACCGTCAACTCTTCACTACCGCTTATCTGACTCAAATGATTCCATTGCAAAAACACTATCATCACACCCGTCAATACCATTGCAACAATCCATTGCCAACGGCGATACACAAGCCACGCTCCCGACAACAATACAAACAACACTAACATACCCGCAACTGGCAAAGGAATGCTCACCTGTAGAGACGCTCCCGGCAACTTGCCTATAGCATCTAACACTTCATTCGTCAGCCACAACTCTTTTGCAAGCAGCCAACCTATCCATTTACCTGCAACACAAAAAGAAAGGGGTAGAAACAATATCACCGTGTACAAGAGCAACTGCGCCATCGGAATAATAAAAAAGTTAGTCAATGCAAAATAATTGGCGGTTTGCGAAAAATAATAGAGTGTAAAAGGCAGAGTGCCTATCTGTGCTGACACCGAGACCAACAGCAACTCCCATGCCCATTTAAGTACAAAAAAGCGAGGATGACACAAAGCGCCGAACTGCTTGTGAAAAAATACTATAGACAACACCGCAGAATAACTGAGTTGAAAACTGATATTGAAAAGCGATTGCGGAGAAAACAACAACGTTAGAAATGCCGCTGCAAAAAGAATATTGTAGGTATTGGAATCACGCCCTAAAGCCCGGGAAAAGGCAAAAAGAGAAAACATCACACATGCCCTGATGACAGAAGGAGATAGTCCCGTTACAAAAGCATAAACCCACAATGCCGTCAATAACACTATCATATTCAACCATCTGCGCCACCTTTGATGATAAAGAACCGGAAATAGGCCAAACAAAGAAAGCAACAATTCCAATGAGCCATACACTATACCGACATGCAAACCGCTTACTGCCAACACATGCGATGCACCCGCTACCGACCATCTCTGACGTGTTTCAGGCTGAAGATAAAATTTGTCACCGGCAGCCAAAGCACTCACAATACCCAACTCTTCACCCTCTATACCAACCGATTCGAATCTACTCACTATCCATCGCTGACAACTTTCTGCAGCAGCCTTTAAGCCTTTTATAGGCTCATGCGATATCTTCTGCCATTCGCCGCTTCGCACATAACACACGGCAGCAATGCCCTGACCCCGCAACCAACCGTCATAATCAAACTCATAAGGATTACCTCGATTTTGATGGCGAGGGGTAGTATGAACAATCAGTTTGTCGCCACGCCGCAACTGGCCAGACAGACTGTCGCAGGCGATATAACACTTTACCTTAGTTTGCGGTGCCTTGCTGCTTATCTCTTGAAGAACGCCCTCTACCCGATAGGTTCTATCCCCCTTTTGAGGGAGAGTGGTAAGCCATAACCGATATTCTCCTTCTATCTCAATACAGGAAGGTTCTGCGCCATAGAAAGAAAGAGGAGAGACATAACGCCACACCACAATACCTGCCATCAACGGCAAAAGCAATAGCAAAAATGGAACTTGACGGAAAGACGACAAAGCAGAGAGAAATTATTGTTTCAAAGCAAGTATAGCCTCTTCGGGCTGTGGATCACAGAAAACGGCACTGCCTGCCACTAACACGTCAGCTCCCGCATCAAACAACAGGGCGGCATTGCCACGATTAACACCACCATCAATCTCTATCAACGTATCAAGATGATGAGCATCAATAAATTGGCGTACCTGACGCAACCGCGGATAGGTCTGCTCCATAAACTTCTGACCACCATAGCCGGCGAAAACAGACATCAAAAGAACCATATCCACTTCCTCTACGTAGGGCAAGAGACGTTCCACCTCAATATCGGGATTGATGGTAAGACACGTCCTACAACCTTTGGCGCGTATCAGTTTCAGAATCGGACGAGGATCATCCACCGCCTCCAGATGAAAACCTACCGACCAGGCGCCCGCATCAACAAAACGCTCCACATATTTCTCAGGGTGCGTTATCATCAAGTGTACATCCAAAGGCTTCTTGCATTCACGCTTCAGCACCTCCATAATAGGAAAACCGAAGGAGATATTCGGCACAAACACACCATCCATCACATCTATATGCAACCACTCGGCAGCACTACGGTTTATCATCTGTATCTCTTCCGACAGCCTACCAAAATCTGCCGATAATAACGAAGGCGAAATATATCTCATAACTTCACTAATTTTTAACAACCCCGCAAATATAACGTAGTCTGATGACCACTTTGGGTTTATTCCTATTCAATGACGTTTTATCTATTGACGTTGCAAAGATACTATTTTCCGCTAAAATACACAAACCATCTCCACAAAATATACAAACCATCTCCACAAAATACACAAACCTTCTCCACAAAATACACAAACCTTCTCCACAAAATACACAAACCTTCTGCTAAATTATGTTCACCGCAAAAGAAAATACCTTTAATGCCGTCTCACAGCCGACTTAGACGTAACAAACACGATAGATACACGATAGATATACGATAGATACACGATAGATATACGATAGATACACGATAGATATTCGATAGATAAACGATATATTCTGCGGACTTCATAACCCTGTCGCCGACTTTTATATACCTTAATTACACCCGATGGTACAAACGTCAATTAACAGGTGAAATCATCAAAACATCACACGCGGCTGACCCTTGGAGCAAAAAAACGACAAAGCATCTCCACACGCTGCTTGAAACTCGATTTTTCAGGCAACTTACAAAATATTCTACAAAAAATGTCAGTTTCTCACTTGCCGTATCAGTTTTTTTACCTATCTTTGCAACTTAGAAATTATGCGAAAGCCGAAAAGCAATGCATAGATAAAAAACTCAAGTTCGAACAATAAACTAATCATTAAAACTATACTCAAATGAAAGCATTAAACAAACTCACTGCCCCTAAATCGGTGGCTCCCGAAAAAATTATCCAATTTGGTGAAGGCAATTTCTTGCGCGCTTTTGTAGATTGGATTGTATGGAACATGAATGCTAAAACCAACTTCAACGGTTCCGTTGTCGTGGTTCAACCCATCGACAAAGGTATGGTGGAGTGGCTTAATGGCCAAGATTGCTTGTATCACGTCAATCTGCAAGGTCGCCTGAAAGGAGAAGCTGTCAATTCATTGGAGCGTATCGATGTCATCAGCCGCGCACTGAATCCCTATTCGCAAAACGCCGCTTTCATGGCATTGGCTGACCAACCCGAAATCCGGTTCGTCATTTCCAACACCACAGAAGCAGGTATCACGTTCGACCCCGCTTGCAAATTCACAGATGCGCCGGCTTCCTCCTATCCCGGAAAACTCGTGCAACTGCTCTTCCGCCGATTCAAAACCTTCAACGGCGACCCCAAAAAAGGACTTATATTCATGCCCTGCGAACTGATTTTCCTCAACGGACACCATCTGAAAGACTGCATCCGCAAATATATCGAACTCTGGAAAGAAGACTTTGGCGCTGACTATGACGCTTTCAAAGAGTGGTTTGAGAAATACAACTATGTTTGCGCCACACTCGTCGATCGCATCGTTCCCGGATTCCCACGAAAAGACATAGCTCAAATACAGGACAAAATAGGTTATGCCGACAATCTGGTCGTACAAGCTGAGATATTCCATCTTTGGGTAATAGAGAAACCCGAGAATATGTCTATCGAAGAACTGGAAAAAGAGTTCCCCGCCAACAAAGCAGGGTTGAACGTGCTGATTGCCGAAAGCGAAAAACCTTATCACGAGCGCAAAGTAACCTTACTCAATGGCCCTCACACCGTCCTCAGTCCTGTAAGCTACCTCAGCGGCGTAAATATCGTTCGCGATGCCTGCAACCACGAAGTGCTCGGCAAGTATATCAACCTCGTTATGTTCGATGAACTCCTTGAAACACTCAACTTGCCGAAAGACGAACTCAAAGCCTATGGAGAAAGCGTATTGGAGCGCTTCAACAACCCCTACGTTGACCATCAGGTAACCTCCATCATGCTCAACTCTTTCCCAAAATTTGAGACACGCGACCTGCCGGGGCTGAAAACCTATCTCGAGCGCAAAGGAACACTGCCCAAAGGATTGGTATTGGGTCTCGCCGCTATCATCACCTACTATAAAGGCGGTGTCCGTGCCGACGGAGCACCCATCCAACCCAATGACGCACAAGAGATTATGGACCTCCTCAAAGAATTGTGGGCTACCGGCGACACACGCAAAGTGGCTGAAGGCGTATTGGGAGCTACCGATATCATCTGGAAAGAGTCAAAACAAAACCTCAACGAAATACCCGGGCTGACCGATATGGTTGTCACCTATTTGGACTCCATCCAAAAGATTGGTATGCTCGATACGGTTAAACTCGTTTTGGCAGCCGACAAAGTGGAAGGGTTGATAGCAAAAATCAAAAGCCTTTTATAATAAGACTATCGCAAGAACATCGTAAGGCTATCAAAAAACCCTTTCTTGTTATGACTGAAATTCTGAAAATAAACCCTGCCGACAATGTGGTTGTTGCTCTGCAACCACAGTCGGCAGGCGCAGTGATAAACGTTGACAACACACCGATTACCGTTCTCGAAGACGTGCCTGCTGGACATAAGATTCTTATCAGAGATCTGAAAAAAGGCGAAAACATCATCAAATACGGTTTTCCTATCGGTCATGCCCGAGAAGATAAAAAAGCCGGCGCATGGATGAATGAGAATAATATCAAAACCAATCTCGCTGGTCTGCTCTCCTATGAGTATCATCCGCAAGAGGTGGTCCTCAACATCCCCGATGAAAAACGTACCTTCAAAGGTTATCGCCGCCCCAATGGCGACGTTGGCATCCGTAACGAAATGTGGATCATACCAACCGTAGGTTGCGTCAACGGCATCGTGCAGAAAATAGCCGAACGTCTGCGGGCTGAAACCGGAGGAGAGAACATCTTTGCTTTTCCCCACAACTACGGATGCTCTCAATTAGGCGATGACCACGAAAACACAAAAAAGATTCTGCGTGATATGCTATTGCACCCCAACGCAGGAGCCGTGTTGGTAGTGGGTCTTGGCTGTGAAAACAACCAACCTGATATCTTCGAGAAGTTTTGCGGCGACTACAACCACGACCGAGTTCGGTTTATGGTATCACAAAAAGTACAGGGAGACGAAGTGGAGGCAGGACTTGAAATAGCACGCGAACTCTACCGAAAAATGCAGCAAGACAAACGTGTCGATGTACCTGTCAGCGAACTGCGCATCGGTCTCAAATGTGGCGGAAGCGACGGATTCTCTGGCATCACCGCCAATCCCCTGCTCGGATGCTTGAGCGATTGGCTCGTAGCACAAGGAGGAACCACAGTTCTCACCGAAGTTCCCGAAATGTTCGGAGCAGAGACCATCCTAATGAACCGTTGCGCCAACGAAGAACTCTTCAATCAAACGGTATCTCTCATCAACGACTTCAAAGACTACTTCCTCAGTCACGGCGAACCTGTAGGAGAAAATCCTTCTCCGGGTAACAAAGCAGGCGGAATCAGTACTTTGGAAGACAAAGCGTTGGGCTGCACACAAAAATGCGGCAAATCATTGGTGCGCGGCGTGATGCCATACGGAGAACGACTCGAGCATAAAGGACTCAACCTGCTTTCTGCACCCGGTAATGACCTCGTTGCCAGCACCGCACTCGCATCCTGCGGATGCCACATGGTGCTCTTCACCACCGGTCGCGGCACTCCCTTCGGAACGTATGTGCCAACCGCCAAAATAAGCACCAACAGCAACCTCTATAACAATAAACCCGCATGGATAGACTTCAATGCAGGCGTCATTGCCGAAGGAGAGCCTATGGAGCAGGTAACCCGCCGCTTTATCGATTTCGTACTGAAGGTTGCCAACGGCGAACCCACACATAACGAACGCAATGGTTATCACGAGATTGCTATCTTCAAAAATGGGGTAACACTATAACAGAACGTAAGATTATCGTAATAAATACGTAGGGGCGACCACATAGGGTCGCCCTTCGTTGTAACAGATAAAGTAATAGATACACCTGCGGCATAGTTTTTGCTAAACAACTACACAGACAAACAACTAACAATTCTACTAATAACATGTTTCGTTTCGCTCATATTGAAATGTTATGGCTGCTGCTCATCGTGCCGGTCATCATTATCCTTTATATCTTCTACACCCGACGCAAACGTCGGCAACTGCTTGAATTCGGAGACCCCTCATTGGTAGAGCAACTGATGCCAAATGCTTCCAAAATAAGACCTACCGTAAAGTTCAGTTTGCTGATGGTGGCTCTCACACTGCTCATCTTCGCGGCCGCTCAACCACAGTACGGAACAAAAGAACAAACCATCAAACGGCAAGGCATTGAAGTGATGTTTGCCATGGATATCTCTAACTCCATGCTGGCAGAAGATGTGGCGCCGAATCGCTTGGATCGGGCAAAACAAATGCTCAGCAAACTCATTGATAAAATGGAAGACGACAAAGTGGGTCTCATTGTCTTTGCGGGGGATGCCTTCGTTCAACTGCCGATTACTGCTGATTACGTCAGCGCCAAAATGTTTCTGCAAACTATCACTCCCGACCTTATAAAAACACAGGGCACTGCCATCGGCACGGCCATCAACACAAGTGTCCGTTCTTTCGGAGATACGGAAAGCGAAGCAAGCCGCGTCATCATCCTTATCACTGACGGAGAAAACCACGAAGATGATGCCCTTAAGGCCGCTCAAGAAGCCAAACAAAAAGGCATAAAAGTAATCGTGGTGGGTATTGGTAAACCGGAAGGAAGCCCCATACCCGTTCCCGGAACCAACAACTTCATGAAAGACCGGCAAGGAAATGTGGTCGTCAGCCGGCTCAATGAAGACATGTGCCGGGAAATAGCATCTGCAGGTGGAGGTCTCTATGTCCGATGCGACAACACCAACACTGCCATGAGAGCCGTACAGAAAGAAATTGACACACTCGCCAAAAGCGAAATAGAAACTAAGGTCTTCACTGACTACAACGAACAGTATCAGTCTTTCGTCTTGATTGCACTGCTCATCCTAATCATCGACTTCTTTATCTTCAATCGCAAAAACAAACGACTCAGCAAAATCGATTTGTTCAATCAAAAGCAGGAAGAACGGAAGAATAAATAATGACCATTTGGCAATATTCAAAAATTATTGTATTTTTGCACGGCATAATTTGAAGACTGCACTAACGTATGAAAATCTATAAAGGTCATCTGTTATTCACCAAAGTTCAACAACAATTTAAAGTTATTGAAAACGGCTATATTGCGGTGGAAAACGGGAAAATTAAAGGTGTCTACACCGCTCTTCCGCAAGAATTTGAAAATATTCCGGTTGAAGATTTTGGCAATCGTCTCCTCATACCTGCCATGAACGACATGCATGTGCATGCCCCACAATATCGCAATCAAGGTATTGCTATGGACCTTGAACTGCTCCCATGGCTCAACAACTACACCTTTCCTGAAGAAATAAAATATGCCGATACAAACTACGCCGAGCGTATGTATCGGCGTTTTGTGCGCGACCTTTGGCGATATGGAACCATGCGAACGGTTGCTTTCGCCACCATCCACCAACCCGCTACCCGCCTCCTTATGCAAATCTTTCAAGAAGCTGGCATGGGAGCCTTTGTCGGCAAAGTGGATATGAATCGCAATAGTCCCGAAGCACTTTGCGAAAAAGTGGAGGAGGCTGTCCGGAAAAATGAAGAATTGATAAAAGAATTCAACACTCCCCATAGTATCGTCAAGCCTATCATCACACCGCGTTTTGTCCCCTCCTGCACACCTCAAATGCTGAAAGCATGCGGAGAACTCGCAGAAAAATACCAACTGCCCGTTCAATCACACCTCTCCGAAAACCTTAGCGAAATAGCATGGGTAAAAGAATTAGAGCCTGAAAGCAAACACTATGGAGATGCCTATAACCGCTATGGCCTGTTCGGTCAGACACCCACCATCATGGCACATTGTGTCTGGACTGACGGAGAAGAACTGGAACTGATGAAGAAAAACAAGGTAATGGTTGCCCATTGCCCAACCAGCAACCTCAATCTCTCATCCGGAATGGCACCCGTCAGACTTTTCCTCGAAAACAATATTCCCGTCGGCTTGGGTAGTGATATCAGCGGAGGACACAATTTGAGTATCTTCAAAATAATAGTCTATGCCATCCAGATAAGCAAAATGCAGTATCAGAAAAACAAACAACGGGCTTTCCTTACTCTGCCCGAAGCCTTTTATATTGCCACCAAATCTGCAGGCAGTTTCTTCGGTAAGGTAGGAAGCTTCGAAGAAGACTACGATTTCGATGCCTTGCTTATTGATGATGCCGAACTCAATCACGACAACTATTCTCTCTTGCATCGCTTGGAACGTTTTATCTATTTGGGGGATGACCGGAATATTATCAAACGGTTCTGCCAAGGAAAAGAAATATCCGAGCCAAAGATTTAATAACCGGAAATGAAAAAATACTTCATATACATATCACTGTTTACAGCCGTCATTTTGGCTGCGTGCAACTCTGGTTCCGGCACAACCTCTACCCCGTCGTCCGATCCCACTATCTCGTCACTCACCTTCGGAGCACAAGACAGCCTGCCGGGACTCGCCAAAGCGGTATTCACCATCGAAGAACGTACCGACACTGGGCTCATATACAATGTCGATTCCATCCTTTTTGGCACACGCATCAACAAAGTGGTTCCTGCTTTCCGTTTCAACTACACTCCCGCATCTGCCACCATCTACACGCCCTCACAAACCATCTCACTGACCGGCACCGATACTATCGACTTCTCTGAACGTCCTATGTATATAAAGGTAATCGCAGAAGATTTGTCTGCCACCAAGTGGTATGCCATTGAAGTTAATGTTCATCAAGTTGACCCCGACCTCTACAACTGGGAAAAATTATCCGATAATATCTATCCTACCGACGGAGCCGGACAACAATTGGTCATCATTCAAGATCTTCTTTGTATCTATGTCAACTATGGCACCCATAACGTTGCCTTTGTATCAGAAGATGGAGTAAAATGGAAAGAACATACCGTCAAGGGTCTGCCCGACAACTGCGATGTGAGAGCCATTCTCAATACTCCCGATAGCCTATGGTATGTTGACGAAAAAAATGTTTATACCTCAGTTGACGGTGAAAACTGGCAAACTACAGACATCAGCACAGAATCCTATTCAATGGTTAGCACGCTCTTCCATTTTAATGACAGCACATGGGCTATCGTGCAAGATGATGCCACAGGCAAATATGTATTAGCCACTGCCCAAAGCGCAAGTCAATGGGTGCTGCATGACACTCTGCCTGACAACTTCCCCGTATCCGATTTTGCCACCACCACTTTCCTCTCCGCCACCAATCGTCGAAGAGCCATGGTCATGGGCGGATTCTCTGCCAAAGGAGAAAGTCTGAATACACGTTGGAACGTGGAATTCGTTCCCGGACAAGGCTACCGATGGCTCAACTTCTCCATCGCACAACCCGGTTTTCAAGAACTAACAGGTGGCGCTCTCATTGCCTATGCCGACCGATTCTTCCTCTTCGGAGGTGTTAATGCCAACAACCAAACAGGAGAATACCAACTTCTCGAATCAACCGATGAAGGGATCAATTGGTCTGTTCCCGACACCCTTCACAATCAATTGCCTGCCTCTTATACACCGCGCACCAAACCCTCTGTCGCAGTGGACAGCCGGCAAAACATCTATCTCGTGGGAGGACAATCAAGAACACAGGTGTTCAGCGACATCTATCGAGGAAGACTCAATAGTATTGATTGGTAATCAATCACCAACTTATCTGAGCAAATATAGGAAAATGGTCTGAATAATCCACTTCTCCTATTCTAAAAGAAGTGGCGCTCAGTGTGGGAGAATGAAGAATATAATCAATCCGGACTCCTATGCCGTGATGAGCATAAGTATGACCTGATTGCCACGATGTATTCTCCAAAAAAGCATCTACCAACTGAGCAGATACCTTATTATAAACGTACGATGCCGGCACATCATTAAAATCACCGCATACCAGCACTGGATAAGGCGATGCTGACACTTCTTGAGCTAACACCGCAGCCTGAGCAGGACGATAACGGTAGGCTTTACGAACTTTCTTCCCCACCTTGTCCGTACTCTCTCTCAGGCGCTCACCCGATGCATCCCAATGCATATCATCTTTTGTAAGAGAATACGATTGCAGATGATTATTCAGCAACCTGATGGTATCACCCCCTACCACCACATCACAACGATCAGAGATATTAGAAGCCGATTCATAACGTAACGTCTGCTTGTTAATCAAAGGATATTTCGAAAAAACTGCAATGCCGAACTGCAGCCTTCCCTCATAAGTTTTGAAATCTATATAAGAGTATGGATAACTGAGATAATCTTTCACCTCCTGCAACGTAATAAGTCTGCCCTTTTTGTCAGTTCTCAACTCTTGCAAACATACTATATCACAATCACACTCTTTTATATATTGCAGCACTCTGTTATCCTTTGCTTTCTTCGACTCATCCAAAGCATACGTATTGTAAGACATCACCGTCAATTGGCGGCAGGATGACCGTTTCTCCGGCTTACCGCATATACTCATCGTTTTATCTATTGAGGGCAAAGAACATAACAGAACTATAAGAGAGATAACAGAAAAAGATTTTCTTCTTGACGGCAACCACATCAAAACACAAACCAGATTGGCCATGACTAACCATTCAAAACCCAAGGCCATTAAAGCAGGCAAAATAAACTTGTCAGGAGGTACTATGCATGCCATGCTTGCCAATAACAAAGCAATTGCAGTCAGCCCGTTTAGAAACAGACCAACCGCATACAATATCACCCTTAACAAATTCATCTGTCAACTGTATTTTCAACGGAATATACGGCGCTTCTCTTCATCTGTCAAACTATCATAACCCGACTTCCTTATTTTGTCCAATATGCGGTCAGTTTCGTCATCATGCTTTGACTTTTTATCATCACTGACCGGGTCTTGATAGTGATAGGATGAGTAATCCTTGTCTTCTTTTTTTTGTCTGCGCTTCTCTTTTTGTTTTTGCCACCACCCCTTCAGTTTGCTCTCATAGGGAGTACTTGAGAAGGTATCCCTGTCTTTGTGACGCCACCAAAGCAGCAAGAGCCAACCGAAAAGCATACCACCCAAATGAGCAAAATGAGCCACATTGTCACCAGAGAAACTGCCCAAACCGGCAAACAATTCCACTAAAGCATACAAACCCACAAACACGCGGGCGGAAATAGGAATCGGAACAAACAGCAGAAACATCTTTACATCCGGAAACAACCAGGCAAAAGCAAACAATATACCGAACACGGCTCCTGATGCACCAATCGTTATCGCCGAAACCGACATACCGCCATACATGGCAGCCCACACCAATTCCTGAATCACACCTGCACCCACACCGGTCACCAAATAGTAAATCAAAAATTTCCGACTTCCCCAACGCTGCTCTATAGGCGCACCAAACATCCATACCGCAAACATATTGAAAAATATATGTTGGAAATTCTGGTGCATAAACATGTATGTAAAGGGCTGCCAGAAATGAAAACCATCACTCAGCACATAGTACAACCCGAATATACCATTCATGTCGATGCCAAACCGGCGGAATACAACCATTGCCAACCAACAAATTGTATTGATGATAAGCAGATTTTTCGTTACAGGCGGAATATTCACATTATAATTACTCATACCATAATAATATTATTAAACCCTTTGGCGGAATTAAAAAATGTTCTATTTTTCCTCAAAAAAATTGAGCGGACTTGTAGCGGACATATAGCGGACATGTAGCGGACATGGTGAGCCTTAAAAAAATCAAAAAATGTTCTATTTTTCCTCAACTTTTAGTAAACCTTTTGTAAGGACATCATAAGCCTTTCATATTTTTACAAAAGTTCTACTTTCGCGTTCCTACATTCCGCTCATACTTATTTCACGACTATAGTGTATCGTTTAATTCCGCCATCGAGGTATTATTGAAAGTGCAAAATTACTAATTTTTATCGCGTTTACTACTGCAAAAACCATGCAAAATAGAATAATCAACAAAAATATGCAGTTTTTTTATTTTTTTCTTCCGAAAAATTTGTCAATTAGAAGAAATGTACTATATTTGCAATCGATTTCGTTTACGAAAGAAATCTAAACTAAAATTAAACTGTTTAATTTAATTAACTAACAAAATGAACAAAGTAGAACTCGTTGCTGCTATCGCAGCAGAAGCAGGTCTGTCAAAGGCTGCTGCCGCTAAGGCTTTGGATGCTACCGTAGGTGCTATCGCAGGTGCATTGAAGAAAGGTGAGGCTGTACAACTCATTGGTTTTGGATCTTTCAGCGTTGCTCAACGCGCTGCACGTAACGGCGTTAACCCCGCTACCGGCAAAGCTATCAAAATCGCTGCTAAGAAAGTGGTTAAATTCAAAGCTGGTAAGGCTTTGGCAGAGGCTCTCTAATCGATTGCCTAATGCAAAAAACGAGACTGTCTTCTACGATAGTCTCTTTTTTTTGCCCATCTATATTCAACAAACCTGTTGCACACCCCAAAAACTTATCGTATCTTTGTAGCGTGAAAATTTGGCATTGACAAACTTCAAATTGAAAGAAAACCAATATATACATATATGTCAGCTTTAAACTCTATCTTCTCCATCTTCCTTCCAAAGGAAGACAAATTTTTCCCTATGTTTCGCCGCATCGGCGAAGCCACAGTCGAGGCAGCAAACCTCTATACACAACTTCTTTCAGAAACAGAACGACAAAAACAAGAAGAGATTTATCCTAAAATAAAAGCTATTGAAACCGAATGCGACCAAATCGTCATTAATATCTTTAATGAACTTAACGATGCTTTTGTTGCTCCTTTTGACCGAGAAGATATTCATGAACTGACCGGAATGCTTGATGATGTGGTCGATCTTATCACATCTTCTGCTAAGCGCATTCTGCTCTATAAACCCAAACAGATTCCCAACAAAGCCATGCACATGGCCGAAATCATTCTTGAAGGTGCCAAATGTATAAGAATTGGTATGCAAGAATTGAAAACAATGTCAAAAAAACCTGACCTCGCCCTCGAACAATGTCAAAAACTTCACGACCTGGAACACGAAGGCGATGATGTCTATGAATCCTTCTTGCAAGAACTGTTCGAGACAGAAACAGATGCCGTCGAATTAGTTAAAATTAAAGACCTTATGCAAGGTATGGAATCTGCCACAGACCGTGCCAACTCCGTAGGAAAAACCCTTAAAACCATTATCGTAAAATATGCATAATCCCTATGGGGAGATATCAATCTCATGATATATCTAATCGTCATCATCATCCTGTGTATCGGTTTTGACTTCATCAACGGCTTTCATGACGCAGCCAATAGTATTGCCACAGTTGTCTCCACCAAAGTACTGACACCCGTACAAGCGGTCGTTTGGGCTGCCGTATTCAATTTCATAGCTTATTTCATCGCTAAATATTTCATAGGTTTCCGGGTTGCCGGTACCGTACAAAACACTGTCAATGCCGACCTTATTGAGCCACATACCATTATGATGGTAATCGTGGGAGGACTGATAGCTGCCATCTTGTGGAGCCTGTTCACATGGTGGAAAGCCATTCCTTCTTCATCATCACACACTTTAGTGGGCGGACTTGCAGGTGCGGCCATCGCTGCTTGCGGATGGAACGCTGTACATTGGGGAACAATCGGGCTCATCGCTCTATTCATCGTGGTAGCACCTCTCATCGGATTCGTGGTAGGCAACCTCATCATGATTCTCACCACATGGATATTTCGACGCACCAAGCCTCATAAAATGGACAAATGGTTCCGACGACTCCAGTTATTGTCCTCTGCCTTCCTCTCATTGGGGCACGGACTGAACAACTCAACCAAAGAGATAGGCGTAATAGCTTGCGCTATTGTGGCTTTTCAAAACATGGCGCAAAATGGAGAAATACTGCCGGATTTGCTGCAGCCTTCAGAAACATTGGCACAATGGAACGTCATGGTACCCGAATGGGCAGCCTTCGCCTGCTTTACAGCTATCGCTATAGGCACCATGTCCGGCGGATGGCGCATCATCAAAACCATGGGAAACAAAATCACCAAAGTAACACCCGTCGAAGGATTCTGCGCACAAACAGCCGGTGCTATCGCTATAGGGGTATCTCAAATAGCCAGCATGCCTGTCAGCACTACACACGTCATCTCGGGCAGTATCATGGGCGTTGGATCCGTTAAACGTCTGTCGGCAGTACGATGGGGAGTTTCAATTGATATGATAACAGCATGGATTGTAACCATCCCTGTTAGCGCCACCATTGGTGCCGCATGCTATGGTATCTGCTATGGAATCGGACTTCTGTTCTAACTAATCTCCTGTTTGCTATTTCTAATGTGGATTCTGCTCGCAATAGTATCGGCTGTCTGTCTGGGGTGCTACGATGTCAGCAAAAAGCAAGCGCTTACGAGTAACAATACCATGATAGTTCTTTGGCTGTCTGTGGGTTGCTCATCCTTGCTTCTATTGCCGATATTGTTGCTCAGTTACGTCATTCCTGACATTATGCAGCCCACTTCTTTTTATGTTCCTGACATCAACCTGCAGGAACATCTACTTGTTCTTCTTAAGTCCGCTATTGTTCTTGCATCTTGGTTCTTTGCCTATTTGGCAATGAAAAACCTGCCCATCACGCTTGTCTCACCCATCAATGCCACCCGGCCGATGTGGACCCTATTGGGAGCTGTTCTAATTTTCCATGAAACACTGAACCATTGGCAGTGGGCAGGCATCATCATTGCTATCGTTTCTTTTTTTGCCTTTTCAATGGTAGGAAAAAAAGAAGGTATTCAGTTCCGACATAATATCTATATTTATGCCCTTCTTTTAGGCACTTTCCTCGGAGCTGTCAGCGGACTGTATGACAAATACCTCATGCAACGACTCAATCATAATGCCGTACAAGTCTATTACACCTTATATCAATTCCTGCTTTGGACAATTGTTGTTGCCATAGTGGCATTTGGAAAAAGAAAACAAAAAGAAGACAATTTTCGCCTGAATATACGTCATCCTTGGTGGATAGTCGGCATATCCGTTTTCCTCGTCTTGTCCGATTTCGTATATCTGCTGGCACTGAGTTATTCTGATTCATTGATTAGTGTCATCTCCACCGTACGTCGTAGCGGCGTCATCATTCCCTTCCTCTATGGCGCCCTTCGCCTGCACGACGAAAACCCGAAGGAAAAAGCGGTATGCTTATTAGGCGTACTGATTGGAATGATTTTCTTATTGATTGGAACATTATAAACTAAATATAATTTCATCATTCGTATGAAACAAGTTGTTATTATATTATTTTTGTGCACAATATCGGTTGCAGTGCAAGCACAAAACGCAACACAAGCCGATGACCTGTTTCAACACCGGCAATACCAAGAGGCATCCAATGCCTATGAAGCATTACTGAAAAAACAACCCAAGCAGGCGCTATATCTTTATCGATATGCCCGTTGCCAACAGGAATTGGGAAATACCGAGGTAGCTATTGAATATTTCTTGCAAGCAGGCGACAAGTATCCCTTACGGGACTTCTATCTCGGAGAATTATATTTCCCACAATACCAATTCGCAGAAGCCGTTGAGCACTACGAAAGATATCTGGAAACTATCGAGCCGTCACACGAACGGTATGAATACACTGAACAACAAATTGCCCTGGCAAAAAAAGCCGAACGTTATATGCGGCGAGTTGAAGATATTGCCATCGTCGATTCCGTTGTCCTGCCAAAACAACAGTTTCTTTCTGCATATCGGCTTTCACAAGAAGCAGGAACTCTTCACAAAAACGGGAAAGCGGTAGTCGAGTTTCTCAACCAGCGGCAGGATCGGCGATATCTGTCCACTCTGCCCGATACTTCCGCTTCACTCACCTCCGACCTCATCACCTGTCAGCGATTGCTTGATACATGGTCTGAATGTGACACACTTCCCGCTTCCGTCAATTCTCCTGCCAACGAGGCCTACCCCTTTATGCTCGCTGACGGCATCACACTTTACTTCGCTTCAGACAGGGAAGAAAGTCTCGGAGGATATGACATTTACATGACTCAATACAATTCCGAAACCAACCAATGGGTGAAAGCCGAAAATATCGGTATGCCTTTCAACTCCTTTAGAAATGACTATATGATGGCTATTGATGAGCAAAACAATATCGGTTATTTCGCTACCGACCGACGCTGTGACGATTCTCTCGTTGTTGTTTATTCCTTCATTCCCAACAATGAAAAAAAAGTGCTACGCCAACAAGATGAAACATATATTCAACTGGCGGCACAACTCCTCAAATTCCGCCAACCAACCGAAGAAAAAAACAACATTGTCCAAACTGCCGAGCAGCAGATTACACCCGTTGCAGACAATCATACTTCCATTTGTTTCCATCTCAACGATAGCATCACTTACACTTCTCTATCTGATTTCCACTCGTATGATGCCCGAGTATTGTATCAAAACTATTTGCAAGAAAAATCTGCATACGAATCAGCCTTAAACCTTTTACAACAACGCAGAAAAGATTACCACCAAGCCAAACAGGACAACAGCGAAACAGTACAACAAATAAGCGCCGAAATCATCACAGCAGAGAAAACCTTGGAACAACAAAAAAAAGCCCTTAAACAACAACTGAATAAGGTTTACTCACTCGAACACAAAGAGAATTAATCACTATACTTATTTTTTTATTTTCAGTTTTCACTTATTTGTTGTATCTTTGCACCGCTCTTATAGGATAGGCAAATTTATCCGAGAACAAAGCTAACATTGAATATAAAATCAGAATCTAAAAGAAAGATATGCTTAAGACTATCTTGGCCGTCACCGGCAAATCCGGACTCTTCCGACTCGTAAGTAGAGGCAATAATATGCTCATTATCGAAAGCCTCGAAGATGGAAAACGCATGCCCACCTATGCACGCGACAAAATCGTCAGTCTCAACGATATCAGCATGTTCACTGAAAGTGAAGATAAACCCTTGAGAGAGGTGCTCACTCTCTTGCGTGATAAGCAAGGAGGCAAAACCGTTGAGTTTGATATCAAAAAAGCGGATAACGAGGAGTTGCGCCGTTTCTTCGGTGAGATTCTTCCTGATTTCGACCGTGACCGCGTCTATCCTTCCGACATTCGCAAACTGCTTGTTTGGTATAACATACTCATCAAAGCCGGCATCAACAACTTCGATGAAGTGGAAGAAACCGAAAACAAAGAAGAACTGCCCAAAACAGAAAACAAAAAAGCAGATGAACCCCAACCTAAAAAACAAGTAAAGACTCAAAAAAGTGCCGCCACATCCGTTAAAACCGGTGTCGGAGCAAAGAGAGGGTAAGATTAATAAACTTGTACCTTAATCTTCATATATCTTTAAGGTACAAAACATCAATGACTGCCGATAAGGTAATCAATATCATAGAATCTGTAGCGCCCCTGAGTCAGCAAGAAGGGTGGGATAATTCGGGACTGCAGATTGGCAGCAGGTCAACCGAGGTTGACAAAGTGTTGCTTTGCACTGACATCACTGATGAAGTGATGGACGAGGCTTTGCTAAAACACTGCCAAATGATTGTCTCCCATCATCCCCTCCTTTTTCACGGACTCAAACACATCGAAGGTCTCACCCGGGAAGAGCGTTGCGCTATCCGGGCTATTCGTGAAGGTATAGTGCTCTATTCATCACATACCGCCATGGACACATATTTGCATGGCGTGAGCGGGCGTATGGCTGAAAAATTAGGTATCACTGAGTATCGCATTCTTTCTGCCACCGCTGAAAAAGAACAGGTGGGATTGGGAGTAATCGGTGAACTAAAACAAGCCCTCAACCTTGATGAATTCCTTCTTCTTCTCAAAAACACTTTCCGTACGCCCTCCATACGCTACACCACACGCCTTCAAAAACACAACCTCATTCAGCGCGTGGCTTTATGTGGCGGTGCAGGTAGCGAATTTGTGGAAGAAGCCGTCCTGCAAAAGGCAGATGCCTATGTAAGTGCCGACTTCAAATACCATGAACTGCAAGCGGTGGATGGACGCATCAACGTCTTTGATATCGGACATTTCGAAAGCGAACAATTCACCAAAGAAGTATTCCGAGACATACTGCAGAAACACATTAACTGCCTTTTGGCAGAAACCGACCATAGCTGCGTAAAAACATTTTGCTAACTATAACCAAAACATACATAATCATGGCAAAAGAAAAAGAACAAAAAGAAATGACGAACGAGGAGAAACTGCGTGTACTCTTCGAGTTACAACAGATCGACTCCAAAATCGATGAACTTCGTCAACTGCAAGGCGAACTGCCTGTAGAAGTAAAAGACATGGGTGATGAGGTGGAAGGATTGAAAACACGCCTCAAAAACATCGAAAACGACATCAAAGAACTGGAAACACAAATCAGCGATCGTCGTGTTCAAATCGAAAACGCCAATGCCTCTATCAGCCGCTATAAAGAGCAGCAAGACAATGTGCGCAACAATCGCGAATACGACAATCTGAGCAAAGAAATTGAGTTCCAGGAATTGGAAATCACACTCAGCCAAAAACGTATCAAAGAGTTTACCGCCAACCTTGAAGCACGACAAGCCGATAAAGCAAAGACCATCACCGACATTGAAGAGCGTACCGTGGATCTCAACCAAAAGAAAGCTGAACTCAACGATATTCTGGCAGAGACAAAAGAGCAAACCGAAAACCTGATGGTTCGCTCGCAAGAACTGGAAGAAGGCATTGAAGACAAACGATTGCTCACCGCTTTCAAACGCATCCGCAAAAATGCCCACAACGGGCTCGCAGTCGTTACCGTAGAACGCGATGCCTGCGGAGGTTGCCATAACAAAATTCCCGCTCAACGTCAGCTTGATATACGTCTCCGTAAAAAAATCATTGTTTGCGAATATTGCGGACGTATCTTGATTGACTCCGATATGGCACAAGAAGTTATCGAACAAAAGAAACTCTAATGGCACGCAATATCACGCTATAATGCCTGATAAAAAAAGAGGAATTGAACATCTCAATTCCTCTTTTTTATATCGGTCATTGGATTATATCTACCTCTCACACTTGAAACCACTCTCTGAAACTGTCTTCAAATCGTTTCACCGTAACTTCCAACGACTCATAACTCTCACCACCGGCTGCATTCTTATGACCACCGCCATTAAAACAAGATTTGGCATATTCGTTCACAGGGCGATCTCCTTGACTGCGGAACGATATCTTTATCTTGTCTTTGTCCTCCCGCATAAATACACTATAATACACATCCTTTATCTGTAACGGCAAATTCACCAACCCTTCCGCATCACCCGACTGAAAAGAAAAACGCATAAGATCTTTCTTGCTCAAGGCAATAAGAGCCGTATGTTCTTTCTTGTATATCTTAAGTTTCTGATACAAACAAAAACCCATCAGGCGCATCCTGCTCTCAGAATAAGTATTGAAAACCCGATTGTAAACAGCATCTTTGTCCACACCCAAACGAACCAGTTCGCTCACTATGCTGTACATCTCCACATCATTGCTGTTATACGAGAAATTACCAGTATCTGTCATCATACCCGTGTATATACACTCTGCCATCACATTGTCTATCAAACTGAAATTTCCGGACTGACAAATAAAACGAAATACCAACTCCGAAGTAGAAGCGCTGTCAGGATAGGACATCTTCACATCGGCAAAATCTGCAGGATGCAGGTGATGGTCTATCAGCAGACATTTGGCATTCGATGCCGACACTACATCACCCATTTTGCCGATACGCTTCAGTTCATTGAAGTCCAGACAAATTATCAAGTCTGCACAATTTAATATAGTCTTGGCTTCTTCTTCCTTTTCTTCAAACACAATCACATCTCCTGCACCCGGCAACCATTGCAGAAATTCAGGAAACGAATTGGGCACAAGCACGGCAACAGGGTCCATTCCTGTCAACTGCAAATAGCGCTTCATTGCCAACGAAGAACCCATAGCATCACCGTCAGGCGACATGTGAGTCACTATTGCTACCGATTGCGCCGACTTCAGCAACTTTCTCGCGCCCGACATCTCGTTTTTTGCTATCTTTTCCGATATCATAAACACTTCATTTTTTTCTTCTGCAAAGATACAACATTTTCTGTAAATATAAAATTAAAACAACCCGCTGGTGGAATTATAACACAAATATATTTCATATCTTTAACCCGTTGCGGAATTAAAGATAATAAAAATTACCCCTTGACGAAATGCAAGTAAAAAATTTGGCAATTTTTCCACTCGAAAATCACTCCGTTTTTTTCCAAAAAAGTGCACCTTTTTAGCGGACATGTAGCGGACATGCAGCGGACATCGTGCATACTTTGTGGTATAACACTCTTATTATATGAAAGTTACAGGCATAAAAATGACCATTTTTACTCTCTGTCTGCAAAAAAAATCACTAAAAAAATTTGGCAATTTTTCCACAACGGATAATCCACTTACTGTCGCCTCATGACAAATCAATACAATGCCTTCCTCAATAAGGTAAAAGTACTGAAAATAAACCTATTGGGAAATTTATGTATGGGTTGTATTAATTCAACCAACGAGATATTATTCATAGGTTATTCTGCGGACACTGCCGGCAGGCGGGATTTTTCAATTTTATATAAGCAACTATTGGGGGAATAAAAATAAAATTTTATCTTTGCGGTGCGAAATGTGCGGCTAATACGAATGCCTATGAAAGAGAAAAAAATTCTATTGATTCTCACTGGGGGAACCATCGCTATGGTACAAGACCCTTCCAACGGAGCCTTGCGTCCTGCTGACACAGAACATTTCAAGGAATACATACCCGAACTGTTCAGTAGCCGTATTCATGTGGAAATCAAGCCCTTCACTCCATTTATCGACTCCTCCGATATGAGCCCCGATATCTGGAGTCGATTGGCACATCTCGTCTTCGACAACTACGTTGACTTCGATGGCTTTGTCATCACACACGGCACCGACACAATGGCTTACACAGCCTCTGCTCTCAGCTTCATGCTCGAGAACCTGAGCAAACCCGTGGTGCTCACTGGTAGCCAACTACCCATGGGAGCCCTTCGCAGCGATGCCAACGAGAACCTGCTCACAGCCATCGAGATTGCTGCCGAACAAGATGAAGAAGGATATAGTGTCGTGCCGGAAGTTTCAATCTTCTTCGGAGACAGACTATATAGAGGCAACCGAACTACTAAAAGAGCAGCCGAAAACTTCGATGCCTTCCGATCTTTCAATTACGAACCCCTGGCCATTGCAGGCGTACACATCAAATACTTTCCCCATCTGATTCATTATCCCGACATTCAAAAACCGCTACGGCTGCATACTACCATCAATCAGCACGTGACACTGCTCAAACTCTTCCCGGGCATATCCGAAGATACAGTGAAAGCCATCCTCAATATAGACAACTTGCGGGCTGTCATCCTGGAAACCTACGGCTCGGGCAACGCCCCAACCGCTCCTTGGCTGATTGAAGCACTCAAAGAGGCGGTCAGCAAAGGAATCATTGTGGTGGATAAAACACAATGCATGTCAGGAAGCGTGGAAATGGGACGCTACGAAACCTCTCTCTCGTTGATGCAAGCAGGTGTCATCAGCGCTTACGACATGACCACAGAGGCTCTGCTTACCAAACTGATGTATCTCTTGGGCGAATACGAAGACAACACCGAACAAGTGAAACAACTGCTACAAAAAAATTTCTGCGGAGAAGTAACGGTCGATTAACAAGAAACACAGAGACGCAAACAAGCGTCTCTATATCTCCATAATAAAGAAACCAACAAAAAACACATAATCATGAATATTCAAGAACTTAATCCCAAAGGTGTATGGCAGAATTTCTATGCCATCACGCAGATTCCACGCCCCTCAGGCAAGAAAGAACAGATTGGTAAATTCCTTGCCGACTACGGCCGCGCACTCGGGCTTGAAACCATTCAAGACGAAATCGGCAACGTCATCATCCGTAAGCCAGCCACTCCCGGCATGGAAAACCATCCCGGCGTAATCCTGCAGGGACACATGGATATGGTACCCCAGAAAAATTCCGATATCAACTTCAACTTCGAAAAAGACCCTATACGCGCTTACGTTGATGGCGAGTGGGTAACCGCCGAAGGCACCACTCTCGGAGCCGACAATGGTATCGGCGTCGCAACCGCAATGGCTATCTTGGCTGACAAATCAGTGGTTCACCCTCCGTTGGAAGCCTTCTTTACTGTGGACGAAGAAACAGGCATGTATGGCGCTTTCGACTTGAAAGGAGGCGTACTGCAAGGCAAAACACTTATCAATCTCGATTCGGAAACAGAAGGCGAACTATACGTCGGTTGCGCCGGAGGAGTCGATAGCAACATCCGTTTCGACTATTTTGCACAACCTGTACCGGAAGGCGACAAAGCATTCAAAATCATAGTAAAAGGACTGAAAGGCGGGCACTCTGGCTGCGACATCAATCTGCAAAGAGCCAATGCCAACAAACTGCTATTCCGCATCCTCAAAGAAGCCGTATCGGAATACGAAGCCCGATTGGCAAGTGTAGAAGGTGGAAGTCTAAGAAACTCCATCCCGCGCGAGGCAGAAGCCGTCGTCACCATCCCGGCAGATGGACAAGACGACCTGCAACAACTCATCAATGATGCAGAAGACCTCTTCATCCGCGAATACGACGGAGTGGAAGACAACTTGCAAGTCCTGCTCGAAGCGGCGCCGCTTCCCGCCGCTCTGCTGCCCGAAGAGATACAGGACAGCCTGATTCATGCCATCACTGCTTGCCCCGACGGCGTTTTCCGTATGATTCCCGAAATGCCGGATGTAGTAGAAACCAGCAACAACCTCGCCATGATTCACACTCTGCAAGTAAAAGATAATGAGTACGCCATAGAGATTTGCTGCCTCACACGCTCATCCGTCGAGAGCCGGAAAGAAGAACTGCAACAGATGATTCATAGTGTATTCTCATTAGCAGGCGCCAAAGTCGAATTCTCCGGAAGCTACCCGGGTTGGAAACCCAATCTCAACTCACGCATACTCTCCATCATGCAAGAAACATATAAAGAGGAGTTCCAAGCAGAAGCACGGATCATCACCATCCATGCAGGACTCGAATGTGGCATCATCGGACGCAATTACCCAGGAATGGACATGATTAGTTTCGGACCCACCATCAAACACCCTCACTCGCCCGACGAGAAAGTTAACATCGCCACCGTACAGAAATTCTATCAATTCCTGCTGGCAACATTGAAAAAACTATAAGCTTATTTTTTATCACCCGTCGGCGGAATGCAAGTTAAAAATGTTCAATTTTTCCTCAAAAAACTCACTCCGCTTTTTTGAAAAAAGTGCACCTTTTTAGCGGACAATAGCCCTCAAGGGGTGATACCTCGATAATCAATAGCACATTAATAGTAACGTGAGTTCAATATGTTTTCATATTGAACTCACGTTATATTAGAAACTTTCAAGCAATAGGTCTCTAAGCAAATAAGCTAGTAAACTCAACTTGATAAGTAATCACTCTCTACAAAAAAAGTAATCAAACTCTTCAAAAAAAAAGAAGGGTTGTCATCTCGACAACCACAATCTTTACTTAACCTTAAATCTAATACCATGAAAAACACGGTGCAAAAGTACTACACTTTTTTGATATGCACAAGAGTTATATGCAAAAAAAATATGCTAAAAAACATATTTTGGGGCACTTTTCTCATTTTTGATATCTACACATAGCAAAATAAGGGTATATTTTGTATTTTAATATATCACAATATTAAAAGTTGAAGAATTAGTAACTTTCACGATTGTGATATTTCCAAGTTTTTTGTATCTTTGTAGCGCCTTAAGAAGGGCATAAAAATAATATTGCGGATAAAGATACAAAACAATTATAACAACAAATAATAATATGAAAACATTTGATCTTACTCAGTATGGCATCACGGGTGCTACCGTGAAAGCCTACAACCCTTCCTACGAGTATCTCTTCAAGGAAGAAACCAACCCCGCTTTGACTGGTTACGAAAAAGGACAACTCACCGAACTCGGTGCTGTTAACGTCATGACTGGTATCTACACAGGGCGCTCACCAAAAGACAAGTACATCGTTATGGATCAAAACTCCAAAGACACCGTTTGGTGGACTTCTGACGAGTACAAAAACGACAATCACCCTATGTCGGAAGAAGTATGGGAAAAAGTAAAAAAACTCGCTGTCAAAGAACTCTCAGGCAAAGAACTGTATGTGGTTGACGCCTTCTGCGGTGCCAATAAAGACACACGAATGGCTGTACGCTTCATGATGGAAGTGGCATGGCAAGCACATTTCGTTCGCAATATGTTTATCAAACCCACGCCCGAAGAGGAAGCCGACTTCAAACCTGACTTCGTGGTATATACCGCTTCGCTCGCCAAAGTAGAGAACTACAAAGAACTCGGTCTCAACTCCGAAACATGTGTAGCTTTCAATACCACCTCGCGTGAACAGGTCATCCTCAACACTTGGTATGGAGGCGAAATGAAGAAAGGTATGTTCTCCATGATGAACTATTACCTGCCGCTCAAAGGCATCGCATCTATGCACTGCTCCGCCAACACCGATATGGAAGGCAAAAACACTGCCATCTTCTTCGGACTCTCCGGCACCGGAAAAACCACTCTCTCCACCGACCCTAAACGACTTCTCATCGGCGACGATGAACACGGATGGGACGACAACGGCGTGTTCAACTTCGAGGGAGGATGCTATGCTAAAGTTATCAATCTCGACAAAGAATCAGAACCCGATATCTACAACGCTATCCGTCGGGACGCCCTGCTTGAAAATGTTACCGTTGACGAAAACGGCAAGATCAACTTCGCCGACAAATCTGTCACCGAGAATACACGCGTCAGCTACCCCATCAACCACATCGAGAAAATCGTACGACCCATCAGCGCTGGACCTGCGGCTGAAAACGTCATATTCCTCTCTGCTGATGCTTTCGGCGTATTGCCTCCGGTAAGTATCCTTACTCCTGAACAAACCAAATACTACTTCCTCAGTGGATTTACCGCCAAACTGGCTGGTACAGAACGCGGCATTACCGAACCTACCCCCACATTCTCCGCTTGCTTCGGACAAGCATTCCTTGAACTCCATCCTACCAAATATGCGGAAGAACTCGTTAAGAGAATGGAAAAATCAGGAGCCAAGGCTTATCTGGTGAACACAGGATGGAACGGCACCGGCAAACGTATCTCTATCCGAGACACACGAGGCATCATTGACGCTATTCTTGACGGATCCATCAAGTCGGCACCCACCAAGAAAATTCCTTATTTCGACTTTGAAGTGCCTATCGCTCTACCTGGTGTGGATCCCAAAATTCTTGACCCGCGTGACACCTATCAAGAGGCAAGCGTATGGGAAGAAAAAGCAAAAGACCTCGCAGGACGCTTCATCAAAAACTTTGCTAAATACGAAGGCAATGCCGCAGGCAAAGCTCTCGTTGCTGCTGGCCCGAAACTCTAACAGGTTGCATGCGAACAGACGCAACATTGCTGCGTCAATGCAGATAAACAAAAAACCGCCTCACTCAAGGCGGCTTTTTGTTTGTATAGCTAAAAAAAATAATGTATCTTTGCAACTCAAAATAGTTTATCGTATGAAAAAAATCAGTTTTATTCTGCTCTTTTCTGCTATAGCATTAAGCATCTCAGCCCAAAGCCAGTCCTTAGGACTACAACTCGGTTTCAGTCGCCCCTTACTCAGGGAGAATAGCTTGGGCGAAACAAGCAAACTCGGGGATATAACGGCGGCTAACGGATTCAAAGCAGGACTCGTATATGATGCCACACTCGTCAAAGGATTCGGTTTTACAATCGGTATCAACTATAGTTTTGCTGCCAAAAAGTCTAAATGGGTGCAAGAATCCAGCTACTTTACGGCAAAAAAACGACAGACAAGAGACGTAATCCACACCATCGAACTACCCATTGAATGGCAATACAAATTTACTATCGCTCAAGAAACCTACTTGTTGCTGTATTCGGGACCCGTTGTGCAATACAACTTTTCCTTCAAACACACCGTCACCCATAAAAACGAAGCGGAAGGAACCTATTCTTCCGATACCTACAACCACTATTCTGCCAATAATGCCACTGATGATATTACCGATATCAAATACGGCGATATCGATAAAGATGGCAAGCAGGACTACACCCCTCTCAATATTCAATGGGGTATCGGTGCAGGCTTCCAATATAAAAACTATTTTATTCGCGGAGGATACAACTTCGGTATCTACAACCACTACAACGACCGCCACTACACAAATAAGGAGGACGGTACTACCGAATATAAAATGCGTGGACGATGGGACGAATGGAACCTCCGCATCGGTATCTACTTCCTGAATTTCTAACCTTGTTTTATAAAAAAATAATATCCTCAGGTTTCCTTTAACTCATTTTCTTACATATATATTTAGCAGTATACAATTGCATCAAACACTAAACATTGAACACACTCACACTAAACATCAAACAACATGATTCCAAGAGAAACTATTGACAGAATTTACGCAGCTGCTAAGATTGAAGACGTAGTAGGTGATTACATGACACTCCGCCGCCGCGGGGCAAACCTCTGGGGCTGCTGCCCTTTCCATGACGAGAAAACTCCCTCTTTCTCCGTTTCACCATCCAAAGGTATATACAAATGTTTTGGATGCGGCAAAGCAGGCAATGCCGTCAACTTCATTATGGAAACCGAGCAATGCTCCTACACGGATGCTCTGCGCACATTGGCAAAGAAATACCACATCGAAATTCAAGAAAAAGAAATGACCGACGAAGAGCGGGAAAAAGAAAATGAACGTGAATCACTCTTCAAAGTCAACGAATGGGCCAACCGCTGGTTTCAGCAACAATTATGGGAAACAGAAGAAGGACAAAACATCGGATATGCATATTTTATGCAACGCGGCATTCGCGAAGACCTTATCAGAAAATTCCAGTTGGGTTATTCGCCAAACAAGAACATGCTTCTTTATGCCGCTAAAAAAGCGGGATTCAAGGAAGAATTTCTCATAAAAACAGGTCTGTGCGGCGTATCACAATACGATGACCAAAAAGAAGGAGAACAAAAACAACGCTATTACGACCGGTTTCGCGATCGCGTCATCTTCCCCCTCTTCACAATTTCTGGCAAAGTGGTGGCATTTGCAGGCAGAATACTCAAGAAAAAAGAAAATGTCGGCAAATATATCAACTCACCTGAATCGATCATCTTCTCAAAACAGAACCAACTCTACGGACTCTATCAGGCAAAGCAGGCTATCAGCAAACAACAAATCTGCTACCTCGTAGAGGGACAAATGGATGTCATCTCCATGCACATGGCAGGAGTTGAGAATGTCGTTTCTTCCGGAGGAACCTCTCTCACCATCAATCAGATACGCTTACTTCATCGCCTTACTAACAATGTGGTCATTCTCTACGATGGCGACAATGCAGGTATCCATGCTGCCTTGCGAGGCATTGATATGATGCTTGAAGAAGGTCTCAACATAAAAGTCGTTCTTTTGCCCGAGGGGGAAGATCCCGACTCTATGGCTCATAAAATGAATGCTGCCGATTTTCAAGAGTTCCTTCAAGACAATCAACAGGACTTCATCTACTTCAAAACCAACCTGCTGCTTAGTGATGCCGATAATGACCCCATACGCAGAAGCCAACTCATCAAAGACATTGTCCTATCTATCGCTCTCATCTCCGATTTAATCACAAGACAAGTCTACATCAAAGAATGTTCAGCTCTGTTGGATATAAAAGAAGAAGTCCTCATTAGGGAAGTAAAAAAAATACGCTATAACCGCTACAACAAGAAAAACGAAAAGCAAGATTCCTCAAATTCTGCCGACGAAGAAATCACTCCAGAACAAGCAACATCCGAATCTGTCAAAACCTCTTCCGCCTCACCGCAAGACATCAATATCAATGTCACAGTCGGAGATAAAACAACCACCACTTCCACCAAAACTTCTGGTAAAACGTTTGACCGCCTTGATGCTAACATCCGCAACCTGCTGCAAGTTCTCGTCAAATACGGCAACTATCCTTTCTTCGACACCACTGTCGGCGAATATATCATATCTGAACTCGAAGCCGACCAAATCGTATTCGAAAATCCGCTTTACGAGAAATTAATCAACGAATACAAAGAGCACTCCGCCGAACCGGATTTTGTAGCCGAGAATTTCTTTAAATTTCATCAAAACTCATATATCAGTTCCCTTGCCATCAGTTTGATTTCAAGCGAATATGACCTCAGTCGCATTTGGGGACGTAAAAACATATCCGAAAACATAAAAACAGAACTGCAAATGCCTACCGATGCAGAACGACTGGATAGTTTGGTGCCAATCCTGATTTTCGAACTCAAACTTGAGTTGATAAAAAAACAACAAACCGACAATGCCCTCGCCCTGCAACATGCACAAGAAAACAACGAAGACGTTATGCCCTTCATCCTGAGAGCACAAGAACTGAAAAACATTGAAATCATGCTCCTTCATGCAAAACAACAACTATAATCATGCTTTTCCCTTCTATTATATACGGACCCATCCACAGCCGACGCTTAGGCACATCGTTAGGCATCAATCTCATGCCCTCCGAGCATAAACTCTGCACTTTCAATTGCATCTATTGCGAATGCGGATGGAACACACCCGTACATCAACCCCAACTACCTACCCGCCAACAAGTAAAAGATGCCCTGCAAAACACACTGCAGAATCTCAATATTTCGCTCGATGTCATCACCTTCTCCGGCAACGGAGAACCTACTTTGCATCCGGATTTCGAAGGCATCATGCAAGACACATGTCTCTTAAGAGACCGCTATTGCCCCAATGCCAAAGTCTCCGTACTCAGCAACTCCACACAACTTTTCCGACCTGAGGTAGTGCGCGGACTCAAAATGGCAGACAACCGCATCCTAAAATTGGATTCAGCCGTAGATGACACTATGCAACTCATCGACCAACCCGTTAATCATGACCTAACCGTCAAACAGATTGTTGAATACCTCACTGCCTTCAACCACGACTTCACTCTGCAAACCTGCTTTCTTAAAGGCATTTATAATGAATCCGTAGTGGACAATACCACACCTTGTGAGCTTTCGCTCTACTATCAATTAGTCGGGCAAATTGCTCCTAAAGACATCATGATCTATGTTATTGACCGGCAAACACCCTGCCGGACACTCGAAAAAATAGACAAACAAAAAATGGAAGAAATAGCATCCGTACTAAGAAAAATGGGCTATCCTGTCACTGTTAGTTACTAATAAATACACAATGAAATAGCTACAACGCTCAATTTTCAATTACTCAAAATCACAATTACTCAAGAAAATGAAAGTTCTCATTGCTCCTCTCAATTGGGGGTTAGGTCATGCTACAAGATGCATACCTCTCATACGAAAATATCTCGCCGACGGAGCCGAAGTCGTCATTGCCGGCGACGGCGAATCGTTTGCTCTGCTCAAAAAACAATTCCCCGACTTGCGTGCGCTGCCTTTCCCGGAACTTAACCTCACATATTCAAAACGTAACTCACAAGTGTGGGCAATAGCAAAAGCCCTGCCACGACTCATCATCTGGGGACTAAAAGACCATTTTGCATTGAAAAATCTGCTCGCTTGGGAACAATTCGACCGTGTGGTTAGCGACAACCGTTTCGGTTTCTACATATCTCTCATACCCGAGACACCCGGTAAACCTACCAATCGCACAGAGACTATCTATATCACTCATCAATTGGTCATCAAGACACCCCGCTGGCTGCGGGGATTAGAACCCCTATTGGCATCCATACATCGACATATCATTTCCAAATATACACAATGCTGGATACCTGATAATGCCGGCGCTGACAACTTATCCGGAGAATTGAGTCATAAGTATCAGCTTCCCAGTAATGCCCGTTTCATCGGACCTCTATCCCGTTTCCCCGTCACAATCAAGCAAACCGATGATGAATCCACACCAAAAGAACATTATGATGTCGTTGCTGTATTGTCAGGCTTGGAACCGCAGCGCACCAAATTGGAAGAAGAAATCATACGGCGATACCAATCTACCGATAAAAGGGTACTCATTGTTCGCGGAAAACCCGAAGAAGCACACACACAAATAAAACACAAAAACATAACCCTCATCCCCTCCATGAATGACGCCGACCTGCAAGAGCGGATATTGGAAACCGATCATATCATTGCACGTAGCGGATATAGCACCATCATGGACCTTGAAGCATTAGAGTGCCTAAACAAAGCGGAACTTATTCCCACCCCGGGTCAACCCGAACAAAAATATCTCGCAGAATATCTCAAAATCAAAAAAGAAAAACAAAAAAACGAAGAACCGACACAAATAAAATAACAAGAAAAAGAGTCATTGCTGACTCTTTCTCTTGTTTTTATGGATAACATATCGCTATCTTTCCGCTATACCTTATAAGTTGATTTCCCAATCTTTGGGATACTTCACACTGTAGCCCACCACCACTTCTTTGCTTTCTCCTGGAGCCAGTTCAAACTCATAGGTAAGCAGACCACGCTCCGTATTGTTTGCTGTCCATTTGGTGGTATTATCTTCCAAACTTACTTGTATTTCCTTTGCTGCACTGACAGGATATTGCTCCTGCAAACTTAGTTTCACAGCCTGCCGTTTATTGTTCTTCACCGTTATTTTATAGGTCTGCGTCACCACCTTATTCTGACCTGCGGTCTTAGTCTTGCTCATCTGAGCCACCTTTTCACGTTTTACACTCAACTGCGGGTCATCTCCCAATGTTACTTTCAATGCCGCGTCCGTAGAGGAAGTGTTAAGATAGGTCTGACCAAAATAAGTATCACCGAATGTAATATTGGCTATTCCGTCCAGAAGCGAAAGTTGCTCCCAATTCTTCAGTTCTGCCGTTAGATACACACTCCCGTCCAACTTGGGCAATGTCTGATACTTGTAATCTACATCCGTCACCTGCTTCTTCGCCAAACTGATGGTCTGCTCCTTGCCATTACCCGATATATTATAAGGCAAATCTATCACAAACTCCAACATCAGGGCCTGCTCTGATTGTTGAATATGATCCTCTATCGATTGCGAATAGCTATCACTTTCTTCCATCATAACCTCTTCGCTATCCTCCGCCACCATCATATCCATGGTCGCTACCGCCTTGGCAGCCATGTAGTTGCGGCTGGAATATGTGCGCATAACCTGCTGCTCCAATTGCCAGATGCCAAACGACGGTAAAGAGTTACTGCGGGAGGGGGTTCCTGTTGAAAGGGTCAAAGCCACTTGCTTCCAGTCCAAACCTGTGGTCTGAGACACATGCGCTTTCAAGTTCAAATCAACCGGTTTTCCTACTTCATTCACTTGCAAATCATAGAAAGGAGTCCAACGAGCCTGCGACGTGAAATATTTTATAGTGGCTTTGGCATTACCGGCCTTAGGCGAAAGCAGACTTAGAGTCAGTATTCCCGACCTGCGAGCCGAAGCTGTTCCGTCTTGTTTAATTTGCTGTTTCAAAGCAGTTATTCTTTTCTGAACTACTTCTTTTCGTTGCTCCGCCGCCATTCTTTCCTCCGCCAACTGAAGTGAGCGACGTTGATAGTAACTCAGATTCTTTTCTATTGCCTCACTTGTGATATTCTGACGCTCCACCTGCATACTGTGATCTACACCTGCAAGCAATAGTTCCTGCATTTTCTGATTGAGTTGCAAACTGTTATTTATGCTCTTCAATTCCTTCTCATATAATTGCAACGAATCCTGCAAAGGCTTCAGTGCCTTGTTGTTTTTGTCAGCAGATAAATAATCTACACCGTAGTCAAACTGACTTACAACCACACCGTTACTCAAACTCACTTTCAGACTATTGCGGTTAATCTGAGGCGACAAGCCTTCTATACGAATCTCATTCTCACCTTTCTGGAGAGGGAGCACTGCCTCTTGCGTCAGTTCAGCTCCATTAAGAAACACCACTGCACTCTTCAAACTCGCCTCTACCGGATTCTCTTGTGCCATCACAGCTGCCGACATCAATACGGCAACAAAAACAAACATCATCTTTTTCATATTCTTTGCATTTAATGGATTCTATCATTCACTTATATCGACCCCCGGATATATTCACAAACAACGTGCCAATTTTCTCATTTCCTCAAAGCAAACGCATCAAAATCTTACTTGTTGGCGCGATATTAGGGGATACAGTTGGTCTCGTCTGTCAAATAAAAACCATTCTGTCATCAACAATCTCCCTTGTGGCACCCATCAAGCACTTGAACACTTCTTCACAAATGGTAACACTTCTGTAGCCGCTTTGAAGCACCTAAACACGATAGATATACGATAGATACACGATAGATATACGATAGATAAACGTTAGATAAACGACATATTCTGCGCACTTCATAAAGATTTGGTAAAGCCCCACTCAGTTCTGATTCTCTCATTTTAGCGATATTTGCGAGATTCGTTTTTAGGGACGCGTTTCTCATTTACTTGGATTCTTTCCTTGATTCAAAAATTATTTGTACCTTTGCGGCGGAATTAGAATAATCAATACAATGAATTTCATCTCTCTGCTCAAGCGTTTCATACCTCCCTACAAAAAAGAAGTTGTGCTCAATGTACTCTTCAACCTGCTTAGCACCGTGCTGAGTCTGTTCTCTTTTGCTGCCATTATACCCGTCTTACGCATCCTCTTCGGTATAGAAACGGCTGTTCTTGCACCCGTCTCACTGTCACAAACAAATGGGGTTCAGGAAATGATTGATGCGCTGAAAAACAATCTGTACTTCTATCTCCAAACTGAACAAGCAGCGGGCGGAGCCGGAAAGTTGCTCTTCATCTTAGGTCTCTTCCTCATTCTCATGACCTTCCTCAAATGCCTTACAGCATGGCTCGCCTCTTTTTATATGATACCCATCCGTACAGGTGTCCTGCGCGATCTTCGGCAGCAACTCTATGAGAAAGTGGTTTCCTTGCCCATCGGTTTCTTTACCGAAGAAAGAAAAGGCGACATAATGTCACGAATGACCAACGATGTGCAAGAGGTGGAAAACAGTATCATGGCATCACTCGACATGATGCTTAAAGACCCCATCATGATTATCATCTATCTCATTACCCTCTTCGCGCTCTCATGGAAACTCACCCTCTTCGTGCTGATTCTTTTGCCCGTCAGCGGTTGGCTCATAGGAAAGGTAGGCAAGAGTCTGAAACGCAAAAGCAAAAAAGGACAAGAGCAGACTGGAGAACTTATGACGCAAATAGAAGAGACCTTAGGGGGACTGCGTGTAGTGAAAGCATTCAATGCCGAACACAAGCTGACCGAACGATTCCGCCAACTCAACAACGCCACCAGACGCACTTTCAATCGAATCAATCGGCGCTACACCTTGGCACACCCGATGTCGGAATTCTTAGGCACAGTGCTCATCGCCGTTTTGCTGTGGTATGGCGGCAGCCTCATTTTGTCAGAAAACAGCAGTATTGATGCCTCCGTATTTATCTATTATCTGGTCATTTTCTACAGCATCATCAATCCGGCAAAAGACCTTACCAAAGCCTCCTATAGCATTCGGAAAGGCACTGCTTCTTTAGAGCGTATCGACAAAATTCTTAATACCCAAAACAATATCTCAGAACCATCTGTACCGCGCCAATTAAGCCTACAACCGGATAACCATACTCCGTTTATCGAATACAGCCACGTAGGTTTTGCCTATCACGCAGAACAACCCGTCTTAAATGATATCAATCTCATCATCCACCAAGGTCAAACCATTGCTTTTGTGGGTCAATCGGGAGCCGGAAAAACAACACTCGTTGACTTGTTGCCCCGTTTCTATGACGTCACAGAAGGCAGTATCAGAATCTGCGGAGTGGACATACGGGAGGTCAGAACCTTCAATCTTCGTCAGTTAATGGGAAATGTCAATCAGGAAGCCATCCTTTTCAACGATACCTTCTATAACAATATCACCTTCGGTGTAGAGAATGCCACCATGGAAGAGGTAATTGCGGCAGCCAAAACTGCCAATGCCCATGACTTTATCATGGCTACGCCCGATGGCTATCAAACCTTGATAGGTGACCGAGGTTCACGCCTAAGCGGTGGACAGCGACAGCGTATCAGCATCGCTCGAGCCATCCTGAAAAATCCGCCTATTCTTATCTTGGACGAAGCCACCTCAGCTTTGGATACCGAAAACGAGAAACTCGTGCAAGAAGCGTTGGAACATCTCATGAAGGAGCGTACCACACTCGTTATCGCTCACCGACTTTCCACCATCAAAAATGCCGACCTTATCTGCGTCATGCAAGACGGCAAAATAGTAGAGCGGGGCACTCACAATGAGTTGCTCGCCCTACAAGGTTACTACACCAAATTGGTAGCCATGCAACAATAATAGGAAGATATTTATATTTAGAAGATATTACAAGAAGGGCAACCTTTTCGGTTGCCCTTACTTTATTATTAGAATCTTGCTGCCGTCAAGTCTCTCACTTTTTGATTAAAGCTATCTGCCTTGAGCAGGTCCTCCACCTTTAGATGCATCCTATAGCACCAGAAATGCCGTGGATTGTCAGGTTGATTGATACGCTCAGCATGCTGGTCCGCCAAACGTATCTCACCGTCTATAGCAAGCCAGTCTTGAAGTGGTAGTATTACCCACATGGCCGGTGAGTACATGTGTTGGTTCAGAATAAACGAAGCTATCTCAGGCGACATCTCCTTCGGGGCTTCTCCCCACCATCCCATCTGCTCGTTATAGAAGCGCTGCGTCTTCTCTCTGTCTTCCTCCCACCATGCACGAAGCGGGTTGGTGTCGTGCGTTCCCGTGGTGCAAACCGACAGATAAGGAGCATCAGCAGGATGAGCGAACATGATTGTCGGGTCTTTCGGCATGCGCTGTATCTCAAGAGAAAGAATCTGCAACTCATGCATCACCTCCGGAACGCAAGCAGGTACCATTCCCAAGTCTTCTCCGCATACCAACATGTTGGTGGAGTGAATCAAAGTAGGCAGTTTCTTCATCGCCGACTCACGCCAGAACTGATTGTGACGATGATAGAAATAATCGTCATGAATACGCCCTAACAGGTTGCGTTGATCTTCCCAGAGTTCGCTATAAGAGTGCGACTGATAAAGTGCAATACGAGGATGAAGCAAGTGTGGATTATCTTTGTCACGCACAAACAGAACCTCACAATGCAAGTACATCAAACCGTTATATACATTGCGTTTTTGTTCCTGCTCCGTGATTGACAAACCGTCAAACCACTCTTGGATCTTCACCTGGGTATCAAACTCCTCCTTAAACCAATAGATATATCCGTCTTGGGTGTTGAAGAAAGTCTGTTTTGCATACTCGGTATCATAGCCGAATACATCACCCATAAAGTTGGAACGGATATAAGGTTTCACCAGACGATCCTCATCCACCGCCACGCCCATATTCCACAAATCTTGCATCGTGTAGCCCATAGCAGGAGAAAAATGTCCGCAAAGTCCCCATACAGCATCTTTCTTCATTTGCCATATACGGAAGAAACCTAAGATATGATCTATTCGATAAGCATCAAAATAGTCTTGCATCTTTTGGAAACGACGTTGCCACCAACGGAAACCATCCTGAGCCATCACATCCCAATTATAAGTCGGGAAACCCCAGTTCTGACCACTGATACTGAAATCATCCGGCGGAGCTCCTGCTGAAGCATCCAGATTGAAAAGTTGCGGGTCGGTCCATGCATCCACCGAGTCCGGCGAGATACCAATGGGTATATCACCTTTCAGAGCAACTCCCTTCTCATGGCAGTAATTAACAGCATCCGAAAGTTGTTTGTCCAAATGGAATTGCAAGAAATAGTGGAACGCAACTTTGTCGTAATCTTTCGAGTCGGGAGCCGACAGTTTATTCATGTCTTTCTCTGAGAAACGGCTGTAGCGTTTCCAATCATAGAAATGCGGCGTACCGTTTTTGTCTCTCAAATAGGAGAATACAGCATAAGGGATAAGCCATTCTTTGTTTTTCTCAAAGAAGAGTTTGAATTCCTTCGAAGAGAATACAGCATCTTTCTCAGCCTTATAGATAGCTTGATAATACTTCATCTTCTCATCATACACCACCTGGTAGTCTGCTATTTTCTTCTTGTTAAACTCTTCCTTGGTAGCCTCATATTTTTTCTTCTGAACCGCAGTAAGACGTCCCATCTGCTCTATATTCAGATATATCGGATGCAGAGCAAACACCGAGACTGCATTATAGGGATAAGAATCGCGGTTTGTATGCAGCAAAGTGGTATCGTTAATCGGCAGCGTCTGAATCATCTTCTGACCCGTCAATGCTGCCCAGTCTGCCAATTTCTTCAAATCTTGGAACTCGCCGATGCCAAAGCCGTCATCGGTCCTAAGCGAGAAAACTGGCACTGCCACACCCGCTCCTTTCCAGCGAGGCTGCGTGCGACGGAAACTGCGGTCGTTTTGCATCACGGTCACTCCCTTGCTCAGTCCCCATACCTGACGGTTCTCACCCCATTCCGTATCTATTACCTTGCCCGACTTCAAGTCATAAATGACATATTTGTATTCTATCACCTGATCCGGTTCCACCTGAATACTTACATGCCAAATCGGAAACTTGCAGTCACAAAGCGGCAATTTGTCCTCTGTTTGCCAATTGCCCAACTCCGGAATATTACCTATCACGGCTACACCTTGCGTAGGCAGAATCTGCGGAAGGTCTATTGAGAAATGCAGATTACCTTTCTTCTCTGCCTTTCTTACTTTCGCATTGTGGCGATGAAACAAGGCTTTCTGAAAAGCGGTGGAATAGAAGGCTTTTTCATAGTCGTCCACCTGCCAGAAGTCGTGCAACACCAATTTGGTATTGTTATTCTGCAGTTCTATCTCCCGCCAGTTACCAGCTTCAGGAAGAATATGTCCGTCCTCAAGAAGAATGGCATACTTGTAGCGAAGTACACCTGCAAAATCTGTCACGGGAGCCGTGAGCGTCCAAAAATCACCCCCCTGACAATCAAGCACCAACGGGTGCTCATCTGTCCAGCCCACCACGGGGTTGTCAGAAATAACGCACATCGATTGTCCCCAAGGTGTGCGATAGTTGATACAAAAATTAAGATTCATGGTATTATAAAAAGGTTTATTGATATTTATTTATTGCCCGCAAAGGTAGTCATTTTCATAAAAACAAGCAAACATTATTTTTCCTCGCCGGTAGCAACCGTTATTTCTTGCTCCGCCGAAGACGGTTTCGTTTCGTCAACTGGCGGAGAACCGGCAGCATCATTGAGTACATAGCGTTTGTAATAAGAAATTATTACCGTCGTAAGCGGCAAAGCGATAATCATACCCGCTATGCCCAACAAACTACCCCATATAGATAAAGCCAGCAGCATTATAGCAGGCTTCATACCTATCGCATTGCCCATAATATATGGCGTAAGCAACATATCCTGAATAGTTTGCACCACAATGAAAACAGCGGCAATCTCAAGCAGAATGATCCAATAGGCAGTACCCGTGTCTGCCGATTGAAGCACACCCAGCAACATACATATCGGAATACCTGCCGCTTGCAGATAAGGCACCATGTTGAGCAAACCTATAAACAAACCCACTACAATAGCCAACGGCAAACCCATAATCAAAAATCCTATGGAGAACAACACGCCCACCGTCAACGCTATCACTGCCTGACCGCGGAAATATTTGTTCATTCCCGTCTCCAAATCTGATATAATATTGCTTACCGGCTCTTTTAGCTGTAAAGGAATCATCTCAATCATACCCCGCGATATCTGCTCGTAGTCTATCAAAATAAAAATGATATACAATAACGAAACAAACACTACAAACAGACTGCTCATAAGAGAGATACTCTCACCTAAAATACCGGTTAGATAAGGACTCACCTTATTGTAAACCGCAGACAGATTATCCATCGTCAGCAGACCCTGCCAATCGTAGTCATCCAGAAAATCTTGCAACCATTCCTGCCATGCTGACGGCAAAAAAGTGTCCATAGTCAGTCCGCTTACGTAGTTGCCCACTAAGGTTGCCATACGTGCCACTTCACGACTGACGGGAGTCACCAAAGCGGTCAATATACCGACAATAACAATAAGCAGCAATATTAGCGTTATTGCCACCGACAATGTTCTGTTCTTTAAGCGACATTTATACTGAAAGAAATTCACAATAGGATGTATCAGGTAGGCAATAAACCACGATACCACAAAAGGTAACAACACACCGCTCAATTGTCTGGTCAGAAAATACAATGCCACCAATACTGCCAAAGTGATAAAAAGGCGGACTGTACGGTCTAATGTGAATGGTTTGGAGATATTCATAATTCAAACTGTATGATATATAGTGTACAATAAATTGCCATCCATCTCTGCAGGTTTCACCACTGGCAAAGGCAATACAGGAGCTTTCACCCCTCCGCCTAAAACCACTCTCGGATTCACCTCCACATGCACCTCGTCATATAAGCCGGACTCCAACACACTCTTCAGCACATTTGCACCACCCTCCACCAGCACCGAGTGTATGCCGCGGGAAGCCAAATCTTGAAGAACATGTTTCCATTCTGTATCTTCACTATAAACTATAGTTTCCGCTGCAGAGGAGAATATATTATAATCTTTCGGCACACGACCTCGTCTGTCCAGTAATATACGAATTGGATTTCTGCCCGCCCAATGCGTGTTCAGCAGTTTCGGATTATCCACCAAAGCAGTGTTCGAACCCACCAGTATAGCCATGTTTTCTGCCCGCATCTTATGTACCAACTGCTTGGTCAAAGGCGTGGAGAACACCGTTCTTTCTCCTTCCCTGCCCAAATAACCGTCAGCCGACTGAGCCCATTTGAGAACCACGTATGGTCGTCCCTGCTCATGAAGCATCATAAAACGCTTGTTCAACAGCCTGCACTCGTCTTCCAATACACCTTCCGTTATCTCGACACCCGCCGCCCTAAGTTTTTCCACACCCTTGCCTGACACCTGCGAATTCGGATCCAAACAGCCAACCACCACATGACCTACGCCACGTTTGATTATCAAATCCGCACAAGGCGGTGTCTTGCCGTAATGACTGCATGGTTCAAGACTCACGAAGAGCGTCGCATCTTTAAGGGAAAGTGAAGAAAAAGCAGGCTTTTCTGTTATTCGCCTATCGAACTCCTTGAAACAATTCACCTCGGCATGACCTTCGCCAAAGCGCTCATGATACCCCTCTGCCAACACGCTGCCATCAGCCGACACTAATACCGCACCCACCATCGGGTTAGGCGCCACATAGCATTCACCCATCCGCGCCAGCTCCAGACATCGGCGCATATACTGCTCCATTTGCACATTTTCCATAATTAACGTATCTTTGCAGCGTTTGTTGGTATGCAGGCACGCTATCGCTCTCGCCTGTCAAAAAAAACAATATGAATACCACCCTCCATTATATCATCTCTTCCCTCCGCGGCTACCTTCCCGAAGAAGAACTGCGGGAAACAGCTCTGTGGACAGCTGAAGCCGCTACCGGACTCTCGCGGACGGAAATACTTTGCAAAGATACACTAAATATCCCGAACCTGCAAAACATAATTCAAAAAATAAAAAAACAGGAACCGCTTCAATATATCTTCGGCTCTACCGAATGGGGAGGACTCCGCCTGCAACTCAATCGGCACACACTCATTCCGCGACCCGAGACATATCAACTTGTAGAACTCGTATGCGAATATATTAGTCATAATCATCTCATAACATCTTCGCACTTACCAAAACTCTTAGATATCGGCACCGGCAGTGGTTGCATTGCCATCGCCCTCAAGCAGCGTCTCACGCAACTCTCGGTAGAAGCATGCGACATTTCACCTCAAGCCCTGCAAATCGCACAACAAAATGCTATTGATAACCACACCGACATTCGCTTTTTTCAATGCAATATACTGACAGACACTATTCCCTACTACGACATCATTGTTTCCAACCCTCCCTATGTCCGGGAAAGCGAAAAAGACGCTATGAGCCCCCGCGTGCTCGACTATGAACCCGCCTCCGCCCTCTTTGTTCCCGACCACGACCCGCTGCTCTTCTATCAGCGCATAGCCCGCCTCCATGCCGCTCCACACATCTTCTTCGAAATCAATGAAGCCCTTGAACAAGAAATGCAACTGATGCTGCAAAAGGAAAACTATCATCATACTTTTTTATATGACGATATGTTCGGCAAACACCGTTATATTCATGCCGAGCAGTAAAATTCATAACTTAGCCTGAAAAAAGACACAAATAACAATCAGTATGAAACACGAACTGACTCCCGAACAAATACTACAGAAAACCTGCGCTTACTGCGCTCAAGCCGAACACTGCGAGCAAGAGGTGAAAGAAAAACTACGTCAATGGGGACTCTCCGACAATAAACAACAGCAACAAATCATCGACTATCTTTTTCAGGAAAACTTTCTTAACGAAGAACGCTACTGCCACGCTTTTGTACACGACAAGGTGAAGTATCAGTCATGGGGCAAACTGAAGATAAAAGCCATGCTGCAAGCCAAACACTTGCCGGCTAATCTGATACAACAAGCTCTGAACAATATCAACGAAAAAGACTACGAAGAAGCGCTACGAAAAGCCATCGGCAAATACGGAGAAACCGACCCGGACCGCACCCTGAGGTTTGCCATGCAAAGAGGCTTCAGCTACGATGAAATCAAATCTCATATCCAATCCCGATAGCATATTCACCCTTGCGCCGAATGGAAATATGAGCATCACCTTCCGCATCGAGTCTTGCACTGCGGAACATGCCTTGGTCATAACGGATAAAAAAGTTCAGGGCACCGCGTGAAGCACCTTCCGAAGGCAAGTTATAGCGCACACCCAAGCAGCTGCGCCAACGTTCCAGATATTGTCTCCCGTCCTTTTGACAATACTCAGTCTGATTCAGCGTATTGGCAAGTTCTATCCATAAATAAGGCGCAACACCCTTCTCTTTAATGTTATAACTCGCTTTTGCGAAATGACGCAAGGTGAGAGCATATTTGCGAGTTGTACGCGGGTCAATCTCATCTAAACGGATATCGCAAAGAAAACGCTCACGCAAATTGAATTGCCAGTTGCGATAGGTATAACTGCCCGTCAAACCGCCATACAGACGATGCTTGACGTAGGTGTTCGGTATATCCCAATGAGTCACCGAGGCCTCGGTAGATGCCGCACCCGCTATTTTCAACATATAGCCGCCGTCAATCTTCAAATAAGGAATCGGCTTGTATGCCAAAGTAACTGAAGTCAGACTCAAATCAAACACAGTTCCTTCTTGAAACGGCACCAAGTCAAAACGCATTTCCTGGAACAACTGCAGCGACAGGTTCTTCGGCATCTGATACGTATAAGTAAAATTCAAACGAAGCTGCATAGTAAGTTCCTTATACACCACCTCATCCTTCTCCTTCCAAGCATAAAGAGGGAGAATAACAAAACATAACAGGAGAAATGCGGCAACGCGTTTTTTCATGGTGCAAAATTACAAAAATTTCTTCAATCAAACAAAACCTTTCTCGGATATTTATCCGTTAATCCAAGTAAAAAAATGTTCAATTTTTCCTCAAAAAAACTCACTCCGATTTTTCAAAAAAAGTGCACCTTTTTAGCGGACATGTAGCGGACATGTAGCGGACATCGTGCATACTTTGAGGTATAACATCTTTATTACAAGTATATTACAGCAGTAAAAATGGTCATTTTTACTCAATCTTTACAAAAAAATCCAACTGAAAAATGTTCAATTTTTCCTCACGCCTCTCGCACTCATTTCACGACTATTTTGTATTGTTTAACTCCGCCAATGGGTAACTTTTTGAAAAACACATCCAACGACAATCAAAAAACTGTCAAAAGCAAGCCCATTTTTCATCAAAGCAACAACTATATTTGCAAATCTCAAAAAAAAACACTAATTTTGCTGCGATTTAATCATCAAACATTTTTTTAACATGAAGAAATCAGTGTCTTTTCTTTTATTAGTTTTTTGTGCTCTCACAGCCCAAGCACAAGCCAAATATGTGTTCTATTTCATTGGTGACGGAATGGGGCAGAATCAGGTGTTAGGCACCGAGATGTATCTCGCTGAACTGCAAGGGAAAATCGACCGCGAAAAGCTATGCTTCACGCAGTTCCCCGTAACCGGTCAATGCATCACCTTCTCCAAGTCAAACAGTATCACCGACTCCTCCGCGGCAGGCACTGCCCTCGCTTCCGGCGAGAAAACAAAAAACGGAACCCTCGGACTCCGACCTGACGGCACTCCCGTCCATACCATCGCAGAACGGCTGCATGAAGCCGGATGGGGTGTCGGTCTCACCACCTCCGTCAGTATCGACCATGCCACACCGGCCGCGTTCTATGCTCACGTCGAAAAACGCAACGAATACTATAAAATTGGCACCCAACTTGCTCAAACCGGGTTCGACTTCTTCGGAGGAGCCACCTTCTATCAGCCCTATCTCTTGGTTGACAAAAAGAATAAAATTTGGGACAAAACCGTACCTTCACTCTATCAAATCTGCCGTGACAGCAACTACGTCTTTGCCCATGGTTACGATGAATATCTCAAACTCCGTGAGCAAGCAGATAAGATGATTCTCATTCAACCGAACGAAGGTCTCACCGATGATTACGAAGGCGAAGGCATGATTCCTTACCGCATCGACAGAAAAGCCGATGATTTAAGCCTCACACAAATCACCGAGGCTGCCATCGATTTTCTTACCTTGCATCATGAACGTTTCTTCCTCATGGTGGAAGGAGGGGCTATCGACTGGGCATGCCATTCCAATGATGCTGCCACCGTACTGCAAGATGTCATCGACTTCGACGATGCCATCCGCATTGCTTACAAGTTCTATCAGGCACATCCCGACGAGACACTCATCATCGTCACCGCCGACCACGAAACCGGAGGGTTTGCACTCGGAAACTCCGACTACACTCTCAATCTGCAACTGCTCCAACAGCAGAAAATATCCGTATTCGAATTGGAAAACCAATTGAAGGAAATTCACAAACAAAAAGGAAATAAACTCAAATGGGATGATGTTCAGAACATATTGCAGCAACAATTGGGACTTTGGAACAAAGTTAAAGTGAGTGATAAACAGGAAAAACACCTCAAAGAGCAATACAAACAACTCATGAAGGGGAAGGGAAAACAAGTGAAAACCCTTTATAAAAACCTCGAAGGCATGACAGATTACGCCATGCGTATCCTCGCGGAACAAAGCAAAATAGGCTGGACCACAGGCTCCCACTCCGCTGCGCCTGTAGGTGTTTGGGCAATCGGTGTCGGGGCTGAACAATTCACCGGATGGCAAGACAATACACAAATAGCACCCAAAATCATGCAGGCTACCGCCGAAAGATAAAAACATCACTCTCAAAACAAAGCGATTTTTATTTGATTTAAGCAATTTTCTGATTCCGATAATTATTCATCAGAAAAAACAAATGCCGCAGAAAGCAGTTTATTTGCCCTCTGCGGCATTTTTTTAGAAAAAATGTTCACACCTATTGTGTATTTCCAAAATAGTTTGTATCTTTGCAGGGTATTTTGCAAAAAAAACGAATTTAATCAAGATAAAAAATACATGGAAGAACAAAATCAACAGTATGGCGCCGAATCTATTCAGGTGTTAGAAGGACTTGAGGCAGTGCGCAAACGCCCTGCAATGTACATTGGTGATATTTCCCAAAGAGGGTTGCACCATTTGGTGTATGAGGTAGTGGATAACTCTATTGACGAAGCGTTGGCAGGTTACTGCAACGAGATAGCCGTTCATATAGAAAAAGACAACAGCATCACCGTTCAAGACAACGGGCGCGGTATCCCCGTGGATATGCACCCGAAGGAGCACAAAAGTGCGTTGGAGGTTGTGATGACCGTGTTGCACGCGGGCGGTAAGTTCAACAAAGACTCCTACAAAGTCAGTGGTGGTCTGCACGGCGTGGGTGTTAGTTGTGTCAACGCTCTCTCCACACACATGCACGTGGAAGTGTATCGCGACGGACAAATCCACTGCCAAGACTATGAGAAAGGGAAACCCCTCGCACCCGTACATACCATCGACATCAGCGAGGCTACCGGCAACTGGGAACAAGGCAAAACCGGTACTTTCATCCAGTTTTGGCCAGATGACACCATTTTTACCGAAACTGTCTATCAATACGATATTCTCGCCAAACGTATGCGTGAATTGGCGTTCCTCAATGCGGGGATACGCATCATTCTGAAAGATAAACGTATCACCAATGCCGAAGGTGGTCAGCGAGTTGAAACCTTCTATTCAGAAAAGGGTCTCCCCGAGTTTGTGCGTTACCTCGAAGGCACTCGCACACCGCTCATTTCAGAAGTCATCTGCCTCTCCACCGAGAAATACGGTACTCCCGTTGACGTAGCCCTGATTTACAACACCGACTTCAATGAAAATGTTCACAGCTATGTCAACAATATCAACACCATCGAAGGCGGCACACACGTGGCAGGTTTCCGCTCTGCCCTCACCCGCGTGATGAACAAATATGCAGAAGAAAGCAAACTGCTGGAGAAAGCCAAACTCAAAGACAAAGACGGCAAATCGGCTATCGATCCCAATGACTTCCGCGAGGGACTTACCGCTATCATTTCCGTCAAAGTGGCAGAACCTCAGTTTGAGGGACAAACAAAAACCAAACTCGGCAACTCCGAAGTGGCAGGTATGGTCAGCCAAGCCGTAAGTGAAGCGCTCACCAACTACTTAGAAGAACACCCCGATGATGCCAAGCGCATTGTGGAGAAAGTCATCCTTGCTGCTCAAGCTCGTATCGCTGCCAAGAATGCACGTCTCAACGTACAACGCAAGAACCCGCTCTCAGGCGGCGGACTGCCCGGCAAATTGGCAGACTGCCAATCGAAGGACCCTGCTGAATGCGAACTCTTCCTCGTTGAGGGTGACTCTGCAGGCGGAACCGCAAAAAAAGGACGCGACCGCAACCACCAAGCTATCCTGCCGCTACGCGGTAAGATTCTGAACGTGGAGAAAGCCATGCCGCACAAAGTGTTTGAGAGTGATGAAATCAAGAATATCTTCACCGCTTTGGGAGTCACCATCGGTACAGAAGACGATCCCAAAGCACTCAACCTTACCAAAATCCGCTATCACAAAGTAATCATCATGGCAGATGCCGATGTCGATGGTGCCCACATCGCCACCCTCGTCATGACTTTCTTCTTCCGCCACATGAAAGAACTCATTGAACACGGCTATCTCTATATTGCCATGGCTCCGCTCTATCAATGCTCCAAAGGAAACTACAAAGAGTATTGCTGGAACGACCAACAACGGCGCGCTTTCATTGAGAACTATGCCGGAGGAGATGAAAAACAGGTAAAGACACAACGCTACAAAGGTTTGGGTGAGATGTCCGATGAACAGCTCTGGGAAACCACTATGGATCCCGAGCGCCGTATGCTCAAGCAGGTAACTATTGAGAACGCCGCTGAGGCTGACCGCACCATCTCGATGCTGATGGGTGAGGAGGTAGCACCTCGCAGGGAGTTTATTGAGCAGAATGCTACTTACGCTAAGATTGACGCATAAAAAGAACCGGAGCATTGAAGATTTGTGTGTATTGCAGTGCCAAAGACACCATTGCTGATGAGTATAAGCAACTGGGTCGCGAATTAGGAGCATGGCTTGCTTCTGAGCACCACACCCTTGTCTTCGGCGGGGCTACCGGAGGACTGATGACCGCCGTCAGTCAGACAGCCTGCGAGCATAAAGGCAGAGTCATAGGCGTCATCACTCACGGTATTATTGCTGCAGGACGGCTCTCACCATGGTGTACACGCATACTAAAAGTGCCGCACATGAACCGCCGCAAACAGAAAATGAAACAATTGGCAGATTGTTTTGTGTGTCTACCCGGCAGCTATGGCACACTCGACGAGATGTTCGATGTCATAGCCTCAGGCACCGTGGTGGAACATAAAAAACCTATCTATATTCTGAATTACAAGGGTTTTTACAACTCTCTTAAAGAGCAAATTGACCGCATGAAAGAGGAAAAGTTCATACCTCAGGAAGAAATGTACAAACCCATTTTTGTTGATGATTTGAAGCAACTCAAACAGTTGCTCGTTAACCCTAAATAACTACACCTCTAATTATTAACCTATGAATCTATTTTTCAAAAGATTGACAGGTCAACTCCATTCCACGGAGAAGATGGAGCGCTATATAGCCGAGATGGAGGCAGAAATAGCTCGCTATCGTCAGGTGGAAACATCTGAGGAGTTGAAAGAGTATCAAGAACTGAAGAAATCGGTTGAGTCAAAGGCATTTCAGCAAAACAAGCAGAACTTGATTCATACCAAGTATAAAAACACCAAATGCTACCAAATATCAGAGGAGTTTGGCAAGTTGCGTCACAACAAACTGCTACAGCTCTACCTTCAGGTGAGAGAATCGGCTCAACTACGCGACTATCTGGAATTCAGGCAGTCGCCCGAGTATGTGCAACTCTACGACAAAAAACTGGTACGCAAGTCACCTTTGTTGAAAAACATGAAGTCGTTTGAGAAATCTACTGCCTATAAGGCATATATAACCTACAAAGACTCCAAGTTGCCACAGCGTTTTCTTAAGTTACGCGACTTGATGGGCACTTCCGAATTTCAGGAAGAGAAAGCATTTTGGAAGAATAAGAACCGCTGGCTCACCACGGAAGAACATGTGCAGGAAGTAAGATTCGCACAGCTATCGGCATCGCCTGATATTAAGTTCTTCTATGCTGCTGATGTGAAGAAGATAGAGCAGATGGAAAGTTATGTTCGCATCTTCAACGACGACTTTGATTGGACGAAACTGATTGACTCGAAATGGAAAGCAGGTTTTGCCTATAAGAACAAAGAACTCAAGACCAACCACTCTTTTGTGAACGAACAGCAAGCCAACAACGGCGGACTTAACACCGGAACGATAGGCGGTTTTCTTACCATTCTGACAAAGAGAGAGCAGACCACTGCCTCGGCCTGGGACCCCAAGAAGGGTTTCGTGATGAAAGATTTCGAATACACATCTGACTTCATTCAGACTGCCCAGACCTTCCGTCAGAAAGAGGGATTGTTTATGGTAAAATTGCGCTCGGAAGGTAAGTTGCACCATGCATGTTGCTTAGGTAGCTATAATCGTTTGCCACTCGTTAATATCTACCACTACAACGGCAGACACATCATCGTAGGCAATCTTACGGACAAAGGATTCGACGGTACTTCCATCAAGGGTCTGAGTCAGCATAAGTACTATATATTCTCACTTCGTTGGACAGAGAAAGAGTTGATATGGTACGTTAATAACTTAGAGGTGTATCGGACGCATCGCAACCTGCCGCAGGAAGAACTCTATTTGACTCTCAGCTCGTTCATCAGTGAGCAACAACGTGCTTCAGAAGGCAAGTTGGAGGTGGATTGGATTCGCGTATATTATATAGCACGGCAGTAAACTAAGAATAACAATGATAATGTCAGTAGGGGCGACCCCGTGTGGTCGCCCTTACAGGTTTTAGAAACCATGGATAATACAGTAAAAATCGGTAACATACAATTCGGCGGCGGAAAACGTTTTGTTTTGATTGCCGGTCCGTGTGCCATTGAGGACGAACAGATGGTGATGCATACCGCGTCTATACTGAAAGAGGTATGCCAACGTTTACAGGTTGAACTTGTCTTCAAGGCCAGTTTTGACAAAGCCAACCGCACTTCAGCGTCATCGCCGAGAGGTGTAGGTATAGAGGAAGGTCTGCGAATTTTGCAACGGGTGAAAGACGAATTAGGTCTGCCTATTCTCACAGATGTACATGAGTCTTGGCAATGCGAGCCGGTAGCAAAAGTAGCAGATGTTTTACAGATACCTGCCTTTTTGTGTCGCCAGACCGACCTCTTGCAGGCGGCTGCCCGCACAGGGCGCGTGGTAAACGTGAAGAAAGGACAATTTATGGCTCCCTGGGACATGCAAGGTGTAGTAGAGAAAGTGAGGACGGGATATGAGAGCATCGGTAATCAGTCAAGCGCAAATAAGATTCTTCTTACCGAACGTGGCAGCAGTTTTGGCTACGGCCGTCTTGTCGTAGATATGACTTCATTGGTTGAGATGCGCCGTTTTGGCTGTCCTGTTATCTTCGATGCCACTCATGCCGTTCAACAACCCTCTTCTGCAACAGGCGTCACCGGAGGCAACCGCGAGATGGTGCCCCATCTGATGCGAGCCGCCCTCTCCGTTGGCATCGATGGACTCTTCCTGGAGGTTCACCCTGACCCCGACCACGCTATTTCTGATGCCGCCAATCAACTCCGCTTAGACGGAATAGAAACCATTCTGCAACAAGCCATCACTATCGACAATATAGCAAAAAACATTGGTTAATACGCTGGCGGAATGAATACAATCACATTAACGCTTATGATATCTATTTTTGACATAGACCAACTCTTTTGCTATCACTTCAGTCCCTTTTATGCCGAACTATTATGGTGGTGGTGGGGTATATCGATAGTGTTATTCACTTTAATCGGTCTGAACCTCTATAAATATTGGGACAGAATGGGACGAGGAGCCAAAGTCTTCATCCGCCTGCTCTACTCCATCATCTGCTTAGGGGCTTTCTTCATCTATATCCATCTCACAAATAAATTCTGCAGAATCACCGTTTCTACCTTTCTTCTGCGCATTTCTCTCCTCATCGCTATCCCCACAATCTTCACTTGGATATATGCCAAACAGAACAAAGAAAATCGCTCCGCAAAGAAGTGGAAGTGGTTTTTGCTGAGTTGCACCCTTCTCCCACTGTTGCTTATTTTCATCATGTATGAACCCGCAAGAAAGATAATGAGAAATCCACTGGTTAGGGTCAATAATGTGAATATTTACGATGATGACGAAGAAGACGGACTCGTCATAGATTTCGCCACACAAACCTACGACCTCAAAGGTTGCACCGTCTATTGGTCTGCTGAAATAGAACGAGAGTATAAGCAAAGCAAGGATAACGATTTTAATACCCGCAGAGGTCCTATAGAAGAATACCAGGCATTAGATGGAACAACCATGGGATCATGGGAATACCGCAACATTAACTCGGATTTCAACGATTGGAGTCATTTCAGCATCAGGGTTCCTTATGATGCAATCTACCATAAGAAAGGCAAAAACACCTACTCCGTTATCATCACAACTCACTACAGTGATTACGATGTTTATAGCAGAAATGAGCATAACACACATTATCTTTATAATTATGATGGATACCATCAATACACCCATACCTTCAAAACTTCAAATTTAAACAAGAAGCATCGCTCCACCGCCAAGCAATCAACCAACAATAAGCCTGCACAATCACAAACTGCCTCACAAACTCAAAAATTACAAACTCAAAAATCACAATCTCAAAAACCACAACCTACTAACACGGTTTCCCAATCCGCAACGTCTGTCACCTCCTCCAACCACCCAAAACAAACTGCTGTCAATCCTCAATCCACCTATACTCCCGAGCAACTGCCTCCGCTCAGATACACCGCTCGAACATGGACCGAATCATCATCCGCCTTTGGTGTGAACTCGCATACCACCTACACCCAGACTTCCGATGGCTGGATTACTCGAGAATACCACCAGCAATGTACCCTTTGCCACGGTAGCGGAAAATGCCAGATATGCTACGGAATGGGAGGAAAAATGTCAGGCATGTACTATATGCCATGCATGGGGTGTGGAGGATCAGGACAATGTTCTTTGTGTAAAGGCAGCGGAGAATATATGAGCAGTACCACTCGTTACCTGCCTCTTGACGAATACTATGAGTCAAATGCCGGTGTGGTTCATTTAAGTGGTAATGGCAGAATCGCCATCTTCGGAATCGCAGCCAACATAATGCTCTATTCCAAAGATTTCACTGTGCAGGAATATGGCGGATATTATCATTTTGGAGGAAATATAGGCAGTTCTTATCTTTCTTATCTTTCTTATCTTTCTTATCTTTCTTATCTTCCATATCCGGAATGCCGTTTGTCCACAGACCGCAACACACTCTATATCGAAAACCAAAAATATACCCGCTGCAGCCCTCAAAAATACAAAAACGCTCAGAAAAACTACGAACTGATGTGCGCACAAATGGGTGTGCAACCCTACTATTTCCACACACCGGATCTAAGCACATCAGGCAGTAGTCAGTCCTCATCATCGTCTTCATCATCTTCGATGTCAAATAGATATGGCACAAAATCATGTTACGTATGTTTTGGCACCGGACACTGCCAATCTTGTAATGGCAGCAAAGTAAGTTCCAGTCCTTATAATAGCGATGTTTATGTATGTGGAGTCTGTGGCGGAACCGGAAGATGTCGCACATGTCAGGGTACGGGAGAAGTGTATGGCTTAAAATAACAAAACACCACCATAGCCCGTTTTAGTCCGCCTATTGAAGAATTTGGAAGAATTGCTTTGCATAGCAAAAAAAATATTGTACCTTTGTCGCACATTTGCATCATTATGAAAAACAAACCGACAAACTTTACAGAACAAGCCCGCTCCATTTTTCAGGCAGAAATAGCCGAACTTCAGCAACTCGCAGAACATATCAACCATAGTTTTGATGACGTAGTAGAGGCCATCCTTGCCTGCAAAGGAAAACTCGTCCTAATGGGCATCGGCAAAACCGGCATCATTGCCCATAAGATAGCTTCCTCTCTTGCCTCCACTGGCACTCCTGCCGTCTTCGTCAATGCCGCAGAAGCCGTACACGGCGACTTGGGTATGGTAGCCAAAGAAGACGTGGTAATGCTGGTAAGCAACAGCGGTGCCACCAACGAAATCCTCAATGTCATTGCACCACTTCGCAATATAGGTTGCCGTTTGATTGCGCTCACCGGCAATCCCAACTCGCCATTAGCGAAAGACTGCGACCTCACCCTCTCCACTCATGTGGAACATGAGGCATGTCCGCTCGGATTGGCTCCCACCACCTCCACCACCGCCACACTGCTCATGGGAGATGCACTGATGGTGTGCCTCATGCAAGAGCGACAGTTCAAAGCAGAGAACTTTGCCGTCTATCACCCGGGAGGCGCACTTGGCAGACAACTATTAGGCAGAGTGCACAACCGTATGACACGTGACATTCCCAAAGTCAGCATAAACGCATCTTTCCGCGAACTCACAAAAGAGATGTCCGACAAACACCTCGGCATGACGCTCGTCTATAATGAGAATAAAACTGTCGGCATCATTACCGATGGTGACCTGCGCCGCGCCATTCAACGATACGACAACCTCGCCCTTGTCACGGCAAAAGATATCATGACCGAAGGCTTCAAACACATCTCGGAAAATGCACTTCTCACTGAGGCTCTTGCCCTTATGGATAAGCACAATATCACAACGCTCGCTGTCACCGCAGCAGGCGATATTGCCGACATCGTAGGTATCATCTCCATTCACCACATCATCGACTTTAATTGATGCGCCATCTATTTCTTATTATCAACCTTGTATTCTTCTATTCGTTTGCGCAAGCCATTAGTCCCGAGCAAGCCGAAGCATTGTTTGATGAAGCCTATCAGTATTCACGTGTAGGCGATATTGCCGAGTCACAACAACGCTACCAAGAGGCACTTCAGGCATATAAGCAGACCTATGGAATGGAAGAATGGGAGTCGATGTGCTACTACTCGATGGCTATTCCTTATCTTGACCAACGCGATATAACCGGATTGGCAGCATACACCGATACCTTAGCAACCTATCATCTGCGTTATCCTGAGAAATACTCCATTCAGTATGACTACTACTCATTGCTTGCTTCGTTAAATGTGTGTCAGTATGAGGTATCTCCTACCGATGACTTGCGCGAAGCTCTTATCAATAACTACAAAGAGGCGGTTCGTTATATGGAGAAACTGAGCAAAGAGCAGTGGAAAGAGAAACATATTCAACCCGTTTGGAACTACTATAATATTGCCGTTTCTTATGACCTCTATTATGATACGCCGCAAGTGGATAGTATTGACAAATATCTTACCAAGGCTATCGAAGTGGAAGCTCACTCCGATCGTCCACCATTAGAGCAACAGGAAAGCCTCATCTCCCTCCGCGATGAGCAAGCATGGCTGTTCTATTATAAAGGTGAGTATAAGCGGGCAGAGCAAGAGATGCTGGCTGTATTGGCACTCATTGACACCGTACAAGCCCACTCACCCAACACCGTCATCACAGAGCGAGGAGAAGCCTACACTTTTTTGGTGGAACTCTATGAGCATACTGGCAGGATACAAGAGGCACTTGACTATCAGAAACTCCTTACCGACAATAATCTACAGCGGTATTCCATCGAGAAAAATCGAGCCTTGCATGAGGTGGAGACACACTATCAAGTGGCACAAAAGGAGGAACATATACAACATCTCAGACAGCAAAACCTCATCTTCATCGGTCTTTCCGTCGCTTTAGTGCTGATTCTTGCCAGCGTGGTTGTTATCTTTATTCTGCTCAAACGCCGACGCGAACAAGCCGAATATGATGCCGCCGTTGAGGCTGATTTACTCCGACAGAGCGAACAAACCGGCATACAAACATTAGTGGACCGTCTTTGTCAAGACTTTCCACAGGTTGCCGAACAACTCCGGGCCGTCAATACACAAACAGCCAACAATCTCTTTGCGGCCGCTGAAAAACCGCTTTCCATTGTGGATAAACGCTATCTATTCTGCTTTATGGCAGGACTGAAAGTACAGGAAATTGCCAAGTTGTTTCATGTAGAACCCGAGTCGGTCTATACCGTCCGTTACCGTCTCCGCCGTAAATTCCCGACTCACACCATCTTACCTTTCTAACGCGCAACATCCTTTTCTTTTCTACTATACATAACACGTTGCGGAATTATAAAGTAATAAAATTTGGCAATTTTTCCACTCGGAACTAAATCCTGTTTTTTCCAAAAAAGTGC